>JGI12104J13512_1000125_pt1 | contig 78557 bp, 63 predicted proteins | sample TerdegcTABiofilm_FD_13512 | JGI IMG/M metagenome (IMG submission 13512)
GTTAAATAGATGAAGTCATTTCCATATTGAGAGCTTAAATCGTGTAAAAGATTTTCCACAGCGGGACAGTAACTGCAACCCACATTAGTAACATATTCCACTATAACTTTTTGAGTTGGAGCAGAAGGATTACAGCCACATTGATTGCCTCGCAGCAGCCATTTTCCGTTTTCTTTCTTTAAGCGTTCTCCGGTATATAAGCTATCTGCAATAACATTTTTACGGCTGTCACTAATAGTTAAACGCCAGTTTGCCAAAGCATTGGTTTCATTTTGCAGAGTAGCTGTTATTAAAGTTACATCAATAACAGGATTATTTATACCGGAAAGCAGATTGTATAAGATAGTTTCCCACTCGCTTTTAGTGATACCATAATGTTTATAGTCCTCTGCATAAAAAGCCATCACAGTAGATAAATCTTCAGCGCTGGCAGTATTAAATGCCTCTTCCAAAGGACTGAAAAGTTCCGCATTAAAATCCACCTGTTCCAGTGGCTTAAAATTATGGTCAAAGCGATCGCAGGAAAATATGCCTAAAAGTGCAACTATTAACAGGGCATAAACAATTTTCTTTTTCATCTTTTTTCCTAACTTTATCTATTCTGCTTGGGCAGGAATTTTATTAAGAGCATTTATTACCTCATCTTTGGAAAGCAGTTCGCCAAAAATATGGGGTTCTGCACCCGGAATATATAAAGCATTAAAAGGAACGCCTGCTCTTCCGTGTTTTTTTATCCAAGCAAGCAGTGTTTCATCTTTTTTGGTGAAATCCCCTCTCAGCAGCAGAACATTTTTCTTCTTAAATTCCTGCATCATCGTTTCCGTAAACAGAACTGTTTTTTCATTCGTCATACAATTTTTACACCAGGCAGCTCCAATGTCCAGAAAAACCGCTCTGCCTTCTTTCAGTGCCTTATTTAAAATATCTTCACTAAACACATACCAACCCTCAGGAGCATTGGGAGCAGGAATCAGTTCGCCACTTTTTACCTGAATTTCCTCTTGTTTCGTTTCTCTAATCGGTAGATAAGTAACAGCGGCAAAGATAATTAACCCAATAGAAATAAGCGTAAAAAGCCATTGCGTTAATTTGCTGTTTTCCACCCTTACAAACCTACCATACAGCCAAGTACAAAAACCAAGAATAAACAAAAACCACAGAACTTTCATTAGATATTCACCATCGGTTAACAGCAGCAAGGTTTTCAGCTGAGTGTAAACAATAATAAGCAAAACAAAACCCATCACTTCCTTGAAAATAATCATCCAGTTGCCTGGTTTGGGAATTATTTTCAACGCCTTAGGGAAAAAGCCAATCAGCAGAAATGGAAACGCAAAACCGAGCCCGATAGTGAGAAAGAAAATCAGCATTAAAACAGGTGGCAAAGCCAAGGCAAAAGGCAAAGCTGCACCTAAAAAAGGTCCCGTGCAGGATATCGCCATCAAAAAGGCAAAAATACCCCCAAAAAAGGAACCGCTATAGCCCCCTCGGGAAGTTGCCTTATTAGCCGTATTCATTCCTGGAACAGTTATTTCAAAGACCCCTAAAAGTGACAAAGCAAACACAAACACAATTGACATCAGGGTTACCACAAAACCAGGATTTTGATTTTGCAAACCCCAACCTACCGATTCACCTGCTTTTTGCAAAGCGATGAAAATTCCTGCCATTACGGCAAAAGAAATCAGCACCCCCAAAGCGTAAATCAAAGTATGATTCAGCACTTTGGTTTTATCTTTCTGTGCCTGATTCATTATACTCATAATTCTTATCGGCAAAATGGGTAAAACGCAAGGTGTTATATTTAATATAATTCCGCCTAAAAAAGCAAAAAGAATGTATTTTAGTATCTCGCCAAGAAGATGGCTGGTTTCAGATTTTTTATCGGGAAGCGGGGTTTCTTCAATAGGAATGGTTTCCTTTTGTTCTATAGTGTTTGGGGTTTCCTCTTCATTTTCCGAAACAGAAGCTGGTATTGGTTCATTTCCAGCTATTTTAATAGAAAGGATAGCTGTTGCCTCTTCGGGTGGATCACACATTCCTGTTTCATAACATAGATTATAGCTCAGCAGAACTTCAATTTGTTTGTTGCCTGTTTTAGCTGTTTGTTTCACCGTAAAAGGCAAAGTTAAAGTTACTTGGGGATGATAGTTCCATTCCTCTTCCGAAACAACCTGTGTCGGTTTCGGATAAATAACTTTACCCAAAATAAGGTCTGGATGACTTGCTTCCAGATAAAAATACTCCGGGTTTTGGGGATTAACGGTTTGTTTTTTCCCTTCAGGAATAAGAAGAGTGGCTTTAATAACACCTTTTTCTCCGGGCTTCAAGACCTCAGGAGAAATAGAGAATTTAACGCTCTGCGCAAAAATTGGCAGAATGAGCAACACTAAACAGAACATTAACAACAGCTTAAGACATCTATGCATCAGCAATATCCTTGTTACATATTTGGGTACTTATAGTAAATGATAATGCAGAAAACATTCCAGACAAGACAACTATTGTGGGAATGAAAAATAAAGAGTGTATGAGGGGGTTCAAAAAAATAGCGGATTATAATTAAAGAAAAATCCAATTAATCCAGTATATCCAGTTATCTGCGTTCTATATTTTCACGCTCTTAAAATTTCTTTTTCTCCTTGTAAAAAAACCCTTTAAACTTCCATTATTTCTTTTTCTTTTGCCTTTTCCGCTTCATCTATCTTTTTAATCCAATCATCTGTAAGGTCTTGCAGTTCTTTCAGTTGCTTCTTTTCTTCGTCTTCACTAATTTCGCTGTCTTTTTTTTCTTTTTTAACTATATCATTAGCATCGCGGCGGATATTCCGGATAGCAACCCTTGTATCTTCCGAGATTTTTTTAATATTTTTAACTATATCTCTGCGTTTTTCTTCGGTTAAGGGCTGAAAAGGCAGACGGATAACATTTCCATCGTTTTCTGGAGTAATGCCAATATTGGCAGCTAAAATGGCTTTTTCTATATCTGCCAGGGTTGTTTTATCCCAGGGCTGAATAACAATCATTCTGGCTTCGGGAATGGAAATGTTGCATAGTTGTTTAATTGGTGTAGGTAGACCGTAATAATTGATTTTAATATCATCCAAAATGGAAGCGCTGGCGCGTCCGGTTCTGATTTTGGAATATTGATGCAGCATTGCATCAAAGCTCTTTTGCATTTTTTCTTTAGTATTATCTTTTATATTTTCCATAATATCCTCTTTACCAGGCAGAAACTATGTTCAGGGGTGAATATAGGTTCCTGTTTCCGCATTAGTAAGTGCTTCAATTAACATCTGCGGCTGACTGATGTTGAAAATCTTAATTGGCATAGCATTATCCATAGCCAGAGAAAAAGCGGTTAAATCCATAACTCCCAAGCGTTTTTGCAAACATTCATCAAAGCTGGCACTGCTTATAAAATGGGCATTTTTATCTTTTTTGGGATCGGCACTGTAAAGTCCATCCACATTAGTTGCTTTTAACACAATATCAGCTTGCAGTTCAACAGCGCGTAAAACGGCAGCGGTATCTGTAGTAAAATAAGGATTTCCTGTTCCTCCGCTGAAAAAACAGACCTTTCCCTGTTCCAAAGCGGAGGAAGCCAATTGAGGAGTATAGCGATCAACTACTTTATCCACAGCCAGTGTGGAAAAAATGGCACAGTCAATTCCTTTGGAAATAAGGATTTCTGCCATATACAAGGAATTCTGGATAGTTGCCAGCATACCGATACTATCCAGAACTACCCTGTTCAAATTTTTATTTTTCCAGGAACCGCCGCGGAATATATTTCCCCCGCCTAAAACTATGCCTAATTCATAATTTTGGTTATGAACTGTAATTATGGCATCGGTCAGGGAGTCAATTACTGTTTCATCGTAGATTATGCCTTTTTTACCGGAAAGAACTTCTCCGGAAAGTTTCAACAGCACCCGATGGATATTTTCGCTTTTGTAAACATTTTTCATACTTGAACTCCCGGCTGTTTCAGGAAGGTTTACAGCTTTATGTTCAGCTTTTATTCGCCGCCTAATTGATAACGGACAAATCTGGCAATTTGAATATTTTCGCCTGTTGTAGCTATAGCGTTTGTCAGTAAGTCCTTCACGGTTTTTGTGCTGTCGCTGATCAGTTCTTGTCCTAAAAGGGAACGCTCGTTGCAGAACTTTTTCAGGTTACCTTCCACAATTTTCTCTATGATTTCAGGTTTTTTACCTTCATTCACAGCTTTGTTATAGGCAATTTCTTTTTCTCTTTCCAGAATGGCGGGATCAATTTGCTCGGGACTTATAGCTAAAGGGTTGGTAGCGGCAATTTGCATTGCTATTTCATCTGCCAAAGCTTTAAATTCATCGGTTCTGGCAACAAAATCGGATTCGCAATTCAGTTCCAGAAGCACTCCAATCCGGTTGTTGAAATGTATGTATGAATGAATGATACCTTCTTTAGTGGCACGGTTTGCTTTTCCTTCTGCTTTACTGATTCCCTTTTCCCGCAGGTATTTTATTGCCTCATCAATATTTCCGTTTTTTTCAATAAGGGCTTTGCGGCAATCCATCATTCCGGCTCCGGTTCTATCACGCAATTCTTTTACTTGGGTTGCAGTAATCTCTGCCATTTTTTCTCCTTTTTGGTTAAAGTAAGTTTTGGGGTTAGTTTTTTATTGTTCCGTTTCCGCTAATTCGGGAACATCAAATTCCACTTTTTCTTCTGCTGCAGCCAATTCGGCTTCAAAATCCTCTGTTTCTTCTTCAGCGGTTGTGTCAGTTGTTTCTTCTTCAGTGCTTTCTCCCTCTGTGGCAAGTCCTTTTCCTTCAATAACGGCATTTGCCATAATATCTGAAATCAGATGAATAGCACGCGTGGCATCGTCGTTACTGGGAATCACATAATCAACCAAATCGGGATCACAATTGGTATCTACCATTGCCACAATCGGAATATTCAAGATACGTGCTTCGTGCACGGCTATTTTTTCATATTCAGTATCCACAATAAAAATACATCCTGGCAGGGCATCCATTTCGCGGATACCGCCTAAGGAAAATTCAATTTTATCGTGCATTCTTTTCATTTTTTGTTGTTCCAGCTTGGTGTAACCGTTGATAGTGCCGTCAGCCACGATTTCTTCATAATACTTCATCTTTTCAATGCTTTGACGGATAGTAGCCATATTAGTTAGCATTCCACCATACCAACGCTGGTTTACATAAAAGACACCGGCTTTTTCAGCAGCTTCTTTAATAGCTGCCTGTGCCTGTTTTTTGGTTCCTACAAAAAGGATATATTCACCTTTGGAGGCAACCTCTTTCATAAACTGATATGCTTCATTGATAGCATCTACTGTCTGTTTCAAATCAATAATATGAATCCCGTTGCGTTTAATGAAGATGTATTTCTTCATTTTAGGATTCCATTTGAAGGTTTGATGCCCGAAATGGACACCAGCTTCAAGTAATTGTTTCATAGTTACTACGGACATTCTTTTCTCCTGAAATACGGTTTTTAGGTCTCTTCCGGACGGTGTAAGCAATTCAAAGGAACAAAAACCTCACCGCCTTGCAAGCGTTCCGGAAGTTTATTTAATGTTTTTTCCATTTTGATAATCCTTTTGTCATTCCTGTGAAAGCAGGAAGCAGATAATTTTTCATTTCTTTAACTGAACTATCAATCTGGAACTTATAACACTTGTTGTTTTTCATTACAGAAAAACTGTTTCTTTTAACGCTTAGAGAACTGGAATCTCTTTCTGGCTTTGGGACGACCGGATTTTTTGCGTTCCACCATTCTGGGATCACGCGTTAAAAATCCCCGGGTCTTCAGCACGGGACGCAGATTTTCATCATATTCCACTAAGGCACGGGAAATACCATGACGGATAGCTCCTGCCTGACCGCTTAAACCACCTCCGTAAACATTTACATAAACATCAAAGTTATCGGATAAGCCAACGGTCTGTAAGGGCTGTTCTACAATCATTTCCAGGGTCTCACGCTGGAGATATTTCTTCATCTGGATATTATTAATAATGCGTTTTCCAGTTCCAGGCATAAGACGAACTCTGGCAACGGCATTTTTTCTTCTGCCAACTGCATCAAAGGTCTGCATACTTTTTTACTCCTAAATATTTAGTTCAATGGGTTTTTGAGCAGAATGCGGATGTTCAGCTCCAGGATAAACTTTCAATTTTTTGAACATTGCGCGTCCTAACTTATTTTTGGGCATCATACCTTTTACGGCATGTTCAATAATGCGTTCGGGATGCTCTTCCAAAACTTTGGTATAAGGAATTTCCTTCAAACCGTCAGGATAACCACTAAAGCTTTTATAAACCTTCTGTAATGCCTTCATACCCGTTACGCGAACTTTTGCTGCATTGATCACAATCACATAATCACCGGTATCAATATTGGGCACATAATACGGTTTATGTTTGCCACATAAAATTGTGGCAACTTTTGTGGATAAGCGTCCCAAAGGTTTTCCCTCTGCATCTACGATATACCATTGCTGGTGAATATCGGAAGGACTAGGGGTTAGGGTCTTCATCGCTTCTCCTTTACATATTTTTTTATTCAGAAAGTCACATTTTTGGAAGCAGGAATAGTGTCAAGTGTTTTGAAGGATTTAAACAACTGGAGGGAAAAAGTGAAAAATTGGAAAGCTGATGTCAATGGAATTTTAAAGTGCACCACCGGTTTCATCCCTAAATTTCTCTAACTTCATATAAATAGAAATAAATACATATTCTTCCCTAATTGCATTGCTTACTCATTGCTTACCCATTGCTAATGCCATCCGTAATGGGTAAGCAATGCTTCAGTATTCCCCTTAAGAAAAATAATTCATCCTAAAAAAGGTGAACAGGTTAACGGGTGAACGGGTGAAAAGGTGAAAAATTAAAAAGGTGAAACTCGCGAGAAACAAAAAAAGGCAAAATTATTATAATAAAATCCGCAAAATATGCGTGCTAACCCGTTATGAGTCCTTACTGTTAAATGAATTCGTATAAGGTTTATAACTTTTGAAAGCAATTACAACTCCTAACTAACATAGAAATCTGTGAAATCCGTGTTATCTGTGAGAGATTCACTTTTTCATTGACACAATAGCAGATAATAAGTGAAAGGATTATAAAGGAAAAATAGGTAAATATGGATATTATTAAAACCGAAAACATAGTAAAGGACTACATTTTAGGCAAGATAAAAGTCCGTGCCTTAAATGGAATTGACCTGCAAATTCAGAAAGGTGAATTTGTTGCCATAATGGGTCCCTCCGGCTCGGGGAAAAGCACTTTAATGCATATTCTTGGGTGTTTGGATAGTCCAACAGATGGAACTTATTATCTGGATGATGTTTTGGTTAGCAAAATGCCCAAAGCATCTTTAGCTGCAGTCAGAAATCGGAAAATCGGCTTTGTGTTTCAGTCCTTTAATCTGCTCCCTCATTTGAATATCTTGAAAAATGTGGAACTCCCTTTAATGTATGGAGGTATGAGTAAAAGAAAACGCACTGCCAAAGCAAAAGAGGTTTTACAAAATGTGGGTCTGGGAGATCGTTTAAAACATAAGCCCGGTGAACTTTCCGGAGGTCAAAGACAACGCGTTGCCATAGCCCGGGCAATTGTAAATGAACCTTCTATTCTACTGGCAGATGAACCAACGGGAAATCTGGATTCTCAATCCGGAGGAGATATTTTGGAAATTTTTACGGAGTTACACAGTCAAGGCAATACCGTTATTATCGTAACTCACGACCAGGCAATTGCTTCCAGAGCAGAAAGAATAATCAAAATAAAAGACGGGAAAATAGTAGATGGCAATTCCGATAGCTGAATCCCTAAAACTTGGTTTCGCTGATATTATGATGCGTAAAGTTCGCAGCATAGTAACCGTAATCGGCATAATTTTAGGTGTGATGTGCATAATGGTTGTTTTGGCAATTGTGAATGGAATGAACAAAAGCACAATGAGTTGGATGGAAGAACGCGGTGGATTGAACAAAATAGAAGTTGAACAAAACTGGTTTTACGATTTTTCCAAAGGTGGCGATCCCAGTTTTTCTTTAAAGGAAATTCGTTATTTGCAATCCCTTATTCCGGAAGCAGAAGCATTTAATCCCACAGTTCAGGAATGGGAAGCGGTAATAAATAAGGGTGATATTCGTTACAGCACATCTTTAAGAGGTGTAATGCCCGATTTTGTAAAAGTGGAACAATGGGACATAGCTAAAGGCAGATTTATTAAAGACCTGGATATAGACCAACATAGCAATGTAATAGTTATCGGCTCAACCGTGGCAAAAGAGTTTTTTGGCAACAACGATCCTCTCGGACAAATTATTTCCGTAGGCAATCAACAATTTATCGTTGTCGGTGTAATGGCTGAAAGATTTATGCAAGCACAGGGTGCACAATTAGGAATGGGTGAAAATGCTTTGGAATATTTAAACCGCCGTTGTTTTATTCCTATTTCCACAATGATCAGTAAGGTTAACCCCGGCAGTAAAATAAGCTCCATAGATATTAGAGCAAAAAGTCCTGAAGAGGCAAAAGAACTGCGCCGTAAAGTGGAAAACATAGTGCTGAACCTGAAAAACGGAAAACATCTGTTTCAGGTTACTTCCGCTAAAGAACAACTGGATACAATGCAGGCAAATGCCAAAATATTTGAAGCCATATTTGTTTTAATTGCCGTAATTTCTCTGCTGGTTGGGGGAATTGTAATTATGAACATTATGCTTGCTTCCATCCGGGAACGCACTCGCGAAATAGGTGTTCGCATTGCGGTTGGAGCCAGAAGAAGAGATATTTTTATTCAGTTTTTGGTGCAAACGGTGCTTATTACCGCTTTGGGTGGAATTTTAGGAATTCTTTTAGGATTTGCTATTTTGGATAAAGTGGGTTCCTATTTACAAATAAAAGTGCTTGCCTCGGTGCAAATGATTTGGGTTGCTCTTTTGGTTTCTATTGGAGTGGGACTTCTTTTTGGGGTTGGTCCTGCTGTAAGAGCTGCCCGTCTTGATCCCGTAATTGCTTTAAGGGAGGAATAATGAGTAAAAAGAAACAAAATAATAGTATTTTTCAGAAGCTCCTTCTTTGGCTATATTCTTACATCAAAATTGTTATTTCGGACCTCAAGAAAATTTACCAGTCCATAACTGTCACTCAACAACGGAAAAAGGTCTTTGGCAATATATGGACATTTATCAAAACATTTTACCAGCGTTTTATGGGCGAAGGTATTTTGAAGGAATCAGCCAGTTTAACTTATATAACTCTTCTCGGCTTTGTCCCTTTTATCAATTTTCTGGTTTTAATTGCCCCGGATTTACCATTTCTGAATTTGGGTGATAAACTGAGAGAATTGGTGGTTCAAAACTTTATTCCGAGTTCAGCGGATGCTATAATCAACTTTTTGGACAAGCTGATTATGCCCAAAGTTGGCTTCAACATTTTCAATTTTGTTATCCTGATTGTTAGTTCCTATTCGTTGTTTTCAGTTATAAGAGGGACTTTTGACCGTATCCTGAGTATGCAGCTGAAGTCCTCTCAGGATACTATTACTCAATTAGTGAAATTTTTCGGCACGATTGTTTTCGGGTTGCTGATTATCGTGTTGCTATTTTCCAGTTCATCTATTCCGATTATCTCCCGTTTATTAAAGTCCCCTGTTTTGCAGTGGATTATGGTAATAGTTCCTTTTATTTTGCAATTTTTAGCTATAATGTTTCTTTATATGCTGTTGCCTTCGGTAAAAATTAACCGTGCTTCTTTGTTTAGAGGTGCTTTTTGGACTACGGTTATTTGGGTTATAGGTAAGTCCGCATTTGATTTTTATATATATAACTTAACTAATTATGAGCGACTTTATGGAGTGATGGCTGTTCTGCCGATTTTCCTACTGTGGATTTATATAAATTGGGCTATTATTTTAGGAGGAATGGTTTTAGTAAGTGAAATGGAAAACAAAAAAAACGGTGGCTTTTTAACCAAAGAACCCCATAATGCTGTGCGCATAACAATGGAACTTTTTACTAATCAAAAACTCAATCAACGCCTGGAAGGAATTTTGCGTAAAGAAGAACTGAAGAAATTGACAGATACCCTGAACGAGGAAGATGATAAATGAATAAATATGCACTAATTAGTGTTTCCGATAAAACCGGTATTGAGACCTTAGCTGTGGAACTGGAAAAAATGGGATATACCATTCTTTCCACTTCGCACACAGCCGATTACTTAAAACAATTCTGCCAGAAAGTAGTGCTGGTTTCGGATTTAACCAAATTTCCGGAAATTCTGGAAGGTAGAGTTAAAACACTCCATCCCGTTATTTATGCCGGAATTTTGGCAGATAGAAATAATCCTGCTCACGCCAAAACACTCTCTGAACTAAAAATTGAGCACATAGATGTAATAGTGGTAAATTTGTATCCTTTTGCCTCTGTTTGCCGGAAAGAGAATGCCACCGCAGGGGAAATTATAGAAAATATAGATATTGGAGGTCCCGCTTTAATCCGTGCAGGAGCAAAAAACTATAAAAGCGTTACTGTTTTGGTTGATCCTGAAGATTATGCTCCTGCGTTGGAGCTTTTAAAGCAGAATAGTATTTTACCGGAAAAATACAGTTCCTATCTGGCACAAAAGGCATTTGCCAAAACCCGGGATTACGATGCTGAAATTGCCGCTTATTTTGCCTCTCCCGGAAAAGAGGAATCTATTACTAACGAACTACCTGCTCAACTGGAGTTTTCTATTTCTTTGAAGAGAAAATTGCGCTATGGCGAAAACCCTCATCAAAATGGCGGTTTCTATACAAATGTAAATCCCGGTTGGGAACTTATTCACGGTAAGGAACTTTCTTTCAATAACATATTGGATATGGATTCGGCTTTCAGAGCTATTCGTCTTTTTGGTAAACCAACTGCCATTATTATCAAACATTGCAATCCTTGCGGTATCGGCAGTGGAAAAACATTGGCAGAGGCATATAGAAAAGCTTATGAAACAGATACGGAGGCACCTTTTGGGGGAATTGTAATTGTGAACCGTCCTCTGGATTTAGAAACGGCTTCCCTAATCAATAATATCTTCACTGAAATCATTATTGCTCCTGCTTTTGAGCCCAATGTTTTGGAATTCCTGAAAAAAAAGAAAAACCGCCGCCTAATTCACTACGAATTTTCTCTGCTGGAAAAACCGCTTAACCCTTTAGAAATTAAAACATTAACTTGCGGCTATCTGGCTCAGGACTGGGACATGGTAAACGAATCAACAGAGAACTGGAAAATAGTTACTAACAAACAACCTGCTCCGGAAGAGTTGGAAGCCCTTATATATGCCTGGAAAGCTGTTTCCGTCCTAAAGTCCAATGCCATTGCTATCGCTAAAAAAGATAGGGTATTAGGGCTTGGCTGTGGACAAACCTCCCGCATAGATGCCGTTCAATTAGCTATCTGGAAGGCAAAAAAATTCGGACACGATTTAACGGATTCTGTTTGTGCCTCCGATGGCTTTTTCCCTTTTCGGGATTGTATAGATACCCTTGCTAAGAACGGAATTTCAGCTATCATCCAACCTGGCGGTTCTAAAAATGATGAGGAATGCATTTCTGCTTGTAACGAACTAAACATCGCTATGGTCTTTACCGGAGTCCGTCATTTCAAACATTAAAAGTATCAGTAACCTGGATTTTATGTTGGCAAGTATGAAAGATAAAATGGCAAAAGGGAATAATTATTTTGCTTTTTCGGGGATTTATAGGATAAAATAATTATCTCGTATTTGCTTACCAGGAGTTTTAAAGGAATGAAAGCAATTGGTAGTAGTAAGTATTTGTCTGTTTAGTATGCCCCTTGGTAAAGGGAGTAAATAATTTGGAATTAAGACAAAGCTTAAAAATGGATTATTATGTAGAATTAGGATAGAATGCAAAATAGAGGTTATTATTTTTTATCTTAAGTATAAAAAATATCCTTTGTCTAAGCGAGGAATGGATTATTAAATAAGATGCTTCTAATATTAATTTTAACTGTGCCTCTTATGTGGGCAAAAAGAGAATTGTATTCTCAAAATAATATGCCCTTAATACAGAGTTTAGCTGGTGAATATATAGGTTCATATTTTGGGGAAAGTTATTGCTTCTAACTCAGTTATTTTGAATCCAAAAAATTAGTTTAACCTTCAAATTGTGTCCTCACTGCTGAAACAATTACTGATAAAAAGAGATTACCTATTAACCCTGATAGAGTTTTTCAGGGAAAAGGAAGGCAGATACTAATTCTATTTGACAGAAAGAGGTAAGAAAAAAAGTTGGGAACAATAAGCAAGGAGATGTGTCCGAGTTGGCTGAAGGAGCACGATTGGAAATCGTGTAAACGTGTGAGCGTTTCTAGGGTTCGAATCCCTACATCTCCGCCATTTTTATTGATTTTTTTTACCTGAAGGATATAAATACTGCAGCAGGAAAGCAGGTTGCCAAATTCCAATTTGCCAAAGCTCTGAAAGTTATTTATTATATCAGTGTTATGCGGATTATCAGTAGCGGCATTCGTTAGTCGCTAAAAGGAGTTTAAATATTATGAAATCAAACAAGACCGTTCTGTGGGGCTGTTTAATCTTTGTTATTGCCTTATTAGCTGCCTTTATCCTGGGTTTTGTTTTCACTTTTGGTTCTCACGGAGCCAAATCTGCAAAAATCCCATCCAATGCTTGGTTATATGTAAATCCGAGTGCTTTAATTCCGGACTATAACGAGCTGGAAGAATTACGCTTTGTAAATGTTGCTTACCCCAGTGTTCAAGAAATAAAGGATAAGATTTTAGCCGCTGCAAAGGATGATCGCATTAAAGGTATACTTCTTCAGCCCCAAATGATTATGACCAATTATCCTGCTTTGGAAGAAATGTCTTCAGCAATAGAAACTTTTCAAAAAAGCGGCAAGCCCGTGCTTGCTTTCGGAGATAATTTTACGCAGGGGGATTATTTACTGGCTTCCTGTGCTGATAAAATTTATATGGAACCCTCTGCTTCGGCAGGTTTAGTTTTACAGGGTGTTTCCGCTAATATGCTTTTCTACAAAGAGATGCTGGATAAATTAGGCATCAAAATGCACATTTTACAATCCGGTGAATATAAAGGTGCCGGTGAACCCTTTTCGCAAACTGAGCTTAGTAAAGGCACAAAAGAAAACATAGATGCCGCTCTGTATGATATTTATAACCATTTGCTTTCCCTTGTTGCGCAAAACAGAAAGTTGGAGACAACCTATGTAAAAGATATTTTTGAAAAGAGGGACGACTTCTTTTTAAGCGCTGAAAAGGCAAAAGAACTGAAATTGATTGATTTCGCTATGAGCCGTGACGAAATGCTGAAAAGTTTGGGCTTGGAAGAGGATAATTTTGTGAAAATTGCCAATTATTCCCCAACCGCCAAAAAGAAGAAAGGCGACAAAATAGCTGTGGTTTATCTGAATGGAAATATTGCTCCCGTTTCGCGTTCCAATTTTGGCAGTCAAGGCATTATCAGTGAAGCAAAAGTGAAGAAGATTATCAAACAGATTCACAACCATAAAGACATTAAAGCGGTTGTTTTAAGAATAAATAGTCCCGGTGGTTCCGCTTTGGAATCCGAGCTCATTTATCAGCAATTGCTTAAATTAAAAAGAGAATATCCTCTGGTTGTTTCAATGGGGGGAACAGCTGCTTCGGGTGGCTATTATATTTCCTGTGCCGGGGATTATATAATAGCAGACCCGGGAACTTTAACTGGTTCAATTGGAGTAATAGGTTTAATTCCTGAAATGGCAGGGTTGGGTAAAAAAATCGGAGTGCGTTCTCAGACCTTGAAATATGGCAAATTTGCCGGTGCTTTAAGTCCTTTGGAACACTATGATCCAGCTTTAATAGAATCCCTGAAACGCAGCTCCACAGCTACCTACAACGAATTTAAGCAAAGGGTGATGACTGCTCGCAAAATATCCCCTGAAAATATTGAAGCTGTTGCTGAAGGACGCATTTTCAGTGCCGAAGATGCTCTTGCCAATAAACTTATTGATGAAATCGGAACTTTGGATAAAGCAATTGCCAAAGCTGCAGGTCTGGCAAAAGTAACTCCATATTCCTCTGTAAATTTCCCTAAAAAGGAAAGTTATTGGGAAGCACTAAGGGAATCAGACCTCTTGAATTTGAAAGAACGATTACAAAATAACAATGATCCTGCAACACAACTGGAAAAATATCTGAAACAGATATCTGCCACAGGTGAATGGCTATATTTAATGCCTTATACACTGGAGTAAAATAAAAAAAACAGCAGGATGGTTGATGTCCTCATCAACCAGACATAACTATCTAAGATATAATTTGGACTAAAATGAAAAAGGACACATTTAATACAGAAATAATTGTAAATGTCCACCCCTTAGAAAAGCGGGTAGCGGTTTTGGAAGATAGCCGCCTGGTAGAACTCTTTGTGGAACGCAGAGAACAACAAAACATCGTGGGCAACATCTATAAAGGTATTGTAAAAGATGTTTTACCCGGAATGGGAGCTGCTTTTATTGAAATCGGACTGGAAAGAACCGCTTTTTTACATTACAGTGACATTGTTATGGATTTCCTGGATATTTATGAAAATGCCCTACCGCGCACGAAAGTAAATCCTGAGGACTCCTCTCAAATAGATAAACTCTTAAAACCGGGTCAGGAAATTGTGGTTCAAGTGCACAAAGGACCCATTGGTTCCAAAGGTGCACGTTTAACAGGTCAAATCTCAATTCCGGGAAAATACCTGGTGCTTTTTCCCAATAAAGATAAAATTGCCGTCTCCCGGAAGATCTATTCTCAGGCAGAACGCAGTCGCATTCGTAATCTTCTTGCCGGAATTAAAGACCCAGGATACGGTTTAATTGTTAGAACCGAAGCGGAGGGCTGTGAAGAGGATGATTTTCAAACAGAGTATAAAGCATTGATAAAGACCTGGCATTTGATTGAAAAACAAATTAAATATGCCAAAGCACCTGTTTGCGTGTTTGAGGAAAATGCTCTGGAGAACTATCTGATTCGTGATCTCTTTGGGGAAAATGTAGACCGTTTGGTTATTGACGACAAGAACTTTGCCAAACGCATTATTTCCCAACTGTCAGATATTTCGCCTGAACTGATAAATAATATAGAAATTTACAGAGAGGATTCTCCTATTTTTGATGCTTGGGGAATTGAAAAGAAAATTGAAACCGTTCTGCATAGCCGTATTTATCTTCCCAGCGGAGGAAATATCAAAATTGAACAAACAGAAGCCCTGGTTGCCATTGATGTTAATACCGGAAGTTTCACCGGAAAAACCAATTATGATGAAACAGTGCGCAAAACCAATCTGGAAGCAGCCGCAGAAATTGCCCGCCAAATTCGTTTACGTGACCTTTCCGGAGTGATTATCATTGATTTTATTGATATGGTTGAAGAAAAATATAAAAACGAAGTGCTGGAAATGCTGAAAAAAGGTTTACGCCGAGACCGTGCCAAAAATAAGGTCTATTCTTTTACAGAGCTTGGACTTGTGGAAGTTACCCGTAAAAGAATGCGCAATACCTTAATCTCCAATTTTTCTGATCCCTGTCCTTTTTGTAACGGAAGCGGACGCATTTTAAGCAAGGACTCTGTTATTATGCGTATTTACCGGTGGCTGAACCGCAGCGATTATTTCATTAAAGATAAGAACTTACGCATTGTAGTTAATCCCGATTTGTTAAACCATATCAAACAGCATAACGAGGACTTTACTGCATACAAAGAACAGATTGAATTCACTTCCGATTCTTCCATTAGAATAGATCAGTTTAAGATATATCTGCTTCCGGGACTGGAAGATATAACATCCAAGTTTTCATAGTGCACTTTTCACACAATTTTCACTTTTATAGTTTTGGCAATTCTTCTATCCAAAACATATCTGGCATCGCCAACAGCCACAACTACATTCGGTTCATCATAATCGTTGCGGAACATAGAAATTTGCGCTCCAATATATAAGCCCCTTTCAATTATTTTCAGGTTATTATTATGAATAACTACAGCATTACAGCCCTCCGGCAATTGATCCAGAGGGAGGCATTGACCTGCTTTACATACACCGTGTCTTTTTCTGCCGGAAAATTTTCTCTCCCAACCCCGAATTCTTACTCTATTCCGTCTGGAAAGCATATTTACTCCCTATATTTCGCAAAGTAATATAAATGAAGGTAAAAATAGCTCCTATAACAACAAACCAGAAGATGGACAGAACATTAAAAGCCAGTATTTGGTATATCAGGGTAGCCACCATCCAAGCAATCAAAGTTAAATAAACAAATGCAAAAAGCATCCATTTAAAGCCGTGTTCCTTAAAAAGCATTGTGAGCGAGGCAGCGCAGGGTGAATAGAGCAAGATAAAAACAAGATAAGCCAAAATAGAGGCAGTACTGCCAAAACCGCTTTTGATATTATTTGCCAACTGATCAGCTGAAATTTCTCCCTCTGAATTTTGGTAGAGACCCTGCAAGGTTCCAACAATTGCTTCTTTGGCAAAAAGTCCGCTGATTAAAGCTACGGATGACTGCCAGTTATCTCTTTTAATTCCCATCGGCTGTAAAACAGGAGTAATCAATTTTCCTCCTAATTCCAGAATTGAGGTCTTTTCGCTATCCCTTCCTGTTGAAATTTGAATACCTTGCAGAATATTTATCAATACAATAACCAGTAAAATGGTTTTACCGGCTCTCAGCAGAAAACTTTTCAGGCGATGCCAGGTATGCATAAAAATACCATTGATAGTAGGAATATGATAGGCAGGAAGTTCCATTACAAAATCACCCGGAGCACTCAGAAAAATGGTCTTTTTCAATAGCAAGCCGGTTAAAACACCCATAATTATGCCAAAAAGATACAGACCGAAAATCACCAAATCCGCATACTGAGGGAAAAATAACATTACCAGAAAAGTATACACCGGAAGCTTGGCTCCGCAAGATACAAAAGGAGTTAATAGAGAGGCAAAAACTCTGTCCCGAGGTTTTTCCAAAGTCCGCGTAGCCATAATTGCCGGAACTGTGCAACCAAAACCTACTAATAAAGGTATAAATGCCTTACCCGGAAGTCCTATTTTCCGCATAAATTTATCCGCTATAAAAGCTGCTCTTGCCATATAACCGGAATCTTCCAAAATGGATAAGCTTATGTATATGAAAAAGATAGGAGGAATAAAACTGCCAATGGTTACAATTCCTCCCCCGATTGCTTTACTTAATAAATAATTCAGCCATCCCGGGAAGGACAAAGAACTTAATAAATTGCCCAATTGCTCTATAAACAACCAGCTCAGAATAAATTCTATAAAATTGATGCAGGGCTGGCTGAGTTTTACTGCAATTAGGAAAACCAAATACATTACAATGAAAAAGACAGGCAATCCCACAACGCTATTCAGCACCACTTTATCTACCATATCAGAAAAAGTTAACTGCCTTTTACGCTTGCGTTTCACTACATCTTTTATTAAACCGCGAATATAGCCATAACGATCATCAGCAATTACCAAGGCAGGTTCCTGACCTCTATGTTTCGCTATGGCAGATATCTCTTTCTCTACAAGTGCCCTATCTTCATCCGATAAACGGGAAGTTAATTCTGCATCACCCTCAATCAATTTCAATGCCTGCCAACGACTTTTTATCAAAATATTATAGGCAATTGAAGCAGATTCGGAAAATTTACGCTGGGGAACTTTAGTTTCCGGCTCTCCTAAACCTGATTTCAAAACAATCTGCCAAATATTTTGCAAGTGCTTTTCCACTACTTCATCATAATGAATCGTTGCCGGAACAGGTGGTTGAACTAAATACTCCTCCACTTTGTCCAGAATAGGAGAAACATCAATTCGCTTATTCAAAACCAGAGGAAAAACCGCAAAACCAAGATGAGAACTTAAATGTTCGGTATCAATATAAATTCCATTGTGCTCTGCTATATCTATCATTGAAAGACACATAATAAGAGGAGCTCCCAATTCCATCAATTGCACTGTTAAATACAGGTTGCGTTCCAGGTTGGAAGCATCTACAATATTGATGATAATATCGGGTTTTTCTGTAATAATATAGTTGCGGGCTACCAATTCATCAGGACTTCCTCCGGCCAAAGAATAAATGCCTGGAAGATCAACAACTTCATAAATTTTGCCTTTATAATTGCATCTTCCGGATTTATGTTCAACCGTTACTCCAGGCCAATTGCCAACTGTTTGATGTGAACCGGTTAACGCATTAAAAAGGCAGGTCTTACCTACATTGGGATTGCCCGCTAAGGCAATTACAGGTCTATTTCTCATCGGATTGAGTTTCATTCTCAATTGGATTGCATTTCCAGCAAAGCCCTTTAATATTTAATTCAATTTCTTCCGGCTTAAATTTTAAGTCCTGCGCCTGTTTTTCCAGAGCCGGATAAAGAGTATTTAAATCCGTTTCCATTAAGGCACCACAATTTCTGCACAGCCAATGAATGTGTTTCGGATGACCAAAAATATGTTCATAGCGTTCTCTGCCTTCACTACGTAAGGCATGTTGCACAAGCCCTGCATCCAATAGTAAGGGAATAGTCCGATAAACGGTTGCCAGAGAAATGGCATTGGTCTTAGCCCGAATTTTGTCATACAATTCCTCCACATTAAAATGGGTGTGCATATTGAATACTGTTTCCAGAATACAACGCCTGGGTTTGGTGAGTTTGAGTCCCTTATTGCTAAGGTATTGATTGAAGATAACAGCATATTCTTCCATCTTTTTAACCTCTTTGTATTGATAATCATTTGCAACTTAATTTAACTAGCGGATTATGTCAAGAAAAAAGGTTGAGAAGGTTAAGAAGGTTGAGATACATTAAAAGCCCGGAGGGCGATACAAGGATAGCGATGGTGGCGTAAGCCCCTCGTAAAAATGAAAGCCACGAGTATTTTTTTGCTTTTTTTCTTTATTTTTTAAAAAGCCCGTCAGGGCGACACAATGATGTAAAAGGTAGCGTAAGCCCCTCGGAAAATTAATTTACCTTAAAATCCGCGAATTACACAAAATCTGCGTAATCTGCGTGAAACAATTTCAAAGAAACATTGTCCTCCGTCTTTATTACCTTAAAAACGGAAGCCAACAAGAAATTTGAAATTGTTATAAAAAATATCGTCTATATCACTATTATCAAATACGGGAGTGAGACCTCTTTCATATCTGAATTCACAAAGAATTTTATTGAACTCAAGACCCAGATTGAGTTGGTAGCCAATAACGAAGGAAGATAATTCAGCAAATTCTTCATCTGTATAATCACCTTCTTCATCTTCACCTAATGCGCTAATTTCCCAGCCGGAACTAACGGGAATACTGGCAGAAAGTCCGGCACCGAGATATGGTTTAACAGCTGAATTGGGGAGGGGAAAATTTAGGATCAAGGATACCGGTGCCTGGATCATATACATAGTATGGGTAATGGTAAAAGGGACTGTATCAAAATCTTCATCTTCAAAATCTAAATTTACTTTCCATTTGGAACCATTCATACTCAAAGCAATTTCTCCACGCAGATCAATATTACTGGTTATATTTGTAGTACCTGTAAGCCCGAGATGAAAAAGGGTTCTATTATTGATAGTAAAACCTGCATCATCAAGGTCTTCAATATCATCTCCGCTAAAATTAGCAATGTTTAAACCTCCGATCATACCTTGTTGGATTTTTGGTAAAGTTTGGGATGGAAGCCCTATTGCCAACAGCAATAAAAGCATTATTAATAAGAAAGTATTGGTTTTCATAATTCTTCCCTTTTTGCATTAGAAATTTATGCTTCTGTTTATTCTTTTAACCTTTGTATTTTTATTAGTGTTACTGTCAATCTTTTTTCTGCTCTTTATAGGATATAAGATTAGTAACTTACCCCGAAATACCGCGAGAAGTTATTGAAGAAATTGGACCTACACCTATTTATGATACGCTTTATTAACAATAATATATGGAATTGTGATGATAAATACTGCTTTGCATTAGAAATTAAAGGTTTCTTAAAGAAAGTTACGCTGTATATTTAAAACCGCAAAGTATTTTTAAAGATATAAAAATAGAGGTGGCAAGGAAAAATTTGCCGTCTCTATTTTTTTAATTTCCCCTTCTTCCCTAATAGCATTGCTTACCCATTGCTTACCCATTGCTAATGCCATCCGTAATGAGTCCGTAATGAGTAAGCAATGCTATTAAGAGAATGGAGATTAAAGAAGATGAGCAGTTCTAAAAATAGTGGACTATATTTCAAGAAAAAATCCTGTTAAACTTATAGATCCGGTTATCGGCGTTCTATTTTCTTCCTCTATTATATAGTTTTGCTCTTAAAAAAGCATAAATATTTTATTCTTTTTGGTAGATTTCTGTTTTCATCGGAATGACAAAGGGCTTTTCCTTCAAGAACTGATATCGGCTCTTGTTCTCTTTACAATATAAGGTCCTAAATCTTAACCTATCTCTTTTTCTCTTCTTCTCTTTGTAAAAAAACCCTAAAATATCTGTGTTTCCGTTATTCTTGGTGCTTTCGGTATAAAAATACAAAAATTTTTAGGAAACGATAATAGCATATAATTAGGAAAGATAGTTCTATAAAAATAGATATAGAAAAATCGGGATTAGAATTCTAACTTTTTCCCAAATGAGGGAATTATCAATTTTAATTCTTCTCTAAGCTATTTTAATTTTAGATTTTAGAAGCTTGACAAATCAGAGTGAAAAATTTTTCTGGTGAGGATGGTTTTTTAACAAAATTGAAAAACGCTTAAAGTAAAGAAAAGAAAGAAACTTTTCAAGGTCTTGTGGATAAGTTGTGGATAAATCGGGTTCAGGTAGTTGACCGGATGTCTATTTTATCGGCATAACTTATTAAATTGGAATGAGATAGTAATCATAAAACTGTTACTGGGCTCTCAGCATACAGTTTGTGGATAAATAAATTTTACAGGAAAGTGACTTATGGATCAGGATATTTGGCAGAACATACTGGATAAACTGGAGGAAAATATAAATCCTCAAAGTTTCAAAACCTGGTTTTCAGATACAAGATTAGTAGATATGAATGACAGGGAATTGATGATTAGAGTGGCAACTCAATTTTCGGCTAATTATCTGAATCAAAATTACAAAGAGGTTTTAGGAGAAATTTCTTATGGTCTTTATGGTCGGAAGTATGATGTTCAATTTATAACTCAGCCCCACCGTAATCACAATAAAGAAAACGATGTTCAGGATTATAGTATTAAGCGGGTTAGTGCCAATGTAAGATTAAATGAGCGCTATACTTTTGATGAATTTGTAGTGGGTAAAAATAACAATTTTGCTTATAGTGCGGCAAAAGCGGTAGCAGAATCGCCTGGTTATACCTATAATCCTCTTTTTATTTATGGTGAAAGCGGAATGGGAAAGACCCATCTGATGCAGGCAATTGGAAATTATATTTTGAAAGAAGGACGAAACTGTTCCATTTATTATATAACTTCCGAGGCATTTACCAATGAAATGATTGATGGTATTCGCAGTAATAAAATGCCGGAATTCAGAGCAAAATTCAGAAAAGTTGACCTGCTTTTGATGGATGATATTCATTTTCTTTCCCGCAAAGAAGGAACGCAAGAAGAATTTTTCCATACCTTTAATGCCCTGTTTGAAAACAAAAAACAGATTGTGCTCACTTCCGACAGACCCCCAAAAGATATTCCCGATTTGGAAAAACGCTTGGTAACACGCTTTGAAAGCGGTTTGCTCTGCGATCTGAAAAGTCCTGATTTTGAAACACGAGTTGCCATTTTAAGAAAAAAAGCAGAACCGGAAAATGTGGTTTTAAGCGATGCAATATTTAATTTTATTGCCGATAACATTACCAGCAGTGTGCGTGCTCTGGAAGGTTCCTTAATTCGTATTTTGGCATTTTCATCCTACAATAAACTTAATCCTGAAGACATAGATATTAATCTGGCAGCGGAAATTTTATCCGATATGATTTCGGAAAAGGTGCATTCTATAACTTTAGATGCTATAACGGAAAAGGTCTGTGAATGTTATGGAATTACACCTGTGCAGTTACTGGAAAAAACCCGCAAACCGCAAGTTGCTTTTCCCCGTCAGGTAGCAATGTATCTGGCAAATTATTTAATTCCTCAGCTCTCTTTAAAAGATATCGCGGAATACTATAACAGGAAAGATCATACTACGGTTCTCCATGCTAAAAAGATGGTGGAAAACCAGTTTCGGGAAAAAGAGGACTTCCGAATTCAGCTGGAAGAAATAATTAAAAACCTGAAAAAATAATGAAGATAAAACGCAGATAACTGGATTTATTGGATTTTCAGGATTTATTATTTTTATTATTTTGTGTAGACAGAGGACGCTGTTCTTCCGCAAAAAAATTATTATAAGATGCAGAGCTACGGCAAGCTATGGCTACAATAAAACGAGATGACATCGTTTTTATAAAAAAGTTATCCACAAGTGTGGATAGAATTAAGTGGGTGGAAGTGAATAAGTTATATATAAATGCTTGCGGTAACTTTTTCTGTGGATAAATAAGGATAAAAACCGAAGTTATACACAAGTTATCCACAAGGAAATACTTGAGGGAAAAGCATAAAAGGCAAAGAGAAAAGAAAAAGCTTGACCAAATATCCCCCTATCCACAACGCCTACTTATAATACTATATAAAAGATTTAATTAAAATAGGATTATTATTATGGAATTGCTTCCAAAGGTATTAAAACTGCTACTCTGCATAATTATTCTGGTAATTATGCTAAGCGGTTGTACGGATAAGAAAAACTTAACCGGTGATAATTTCAGCGATATTAGAGCTATAACTATAAAAGATGAACCTGGAATTATTATGGGTTTTAGTTTTCCTGCCGAAACCAAAGCAGAAATAACAGGAAAAGAGACAAAACTACTTGCCGGTAACTACCAACACTCTGTTGCAATATGTCTTTTAAGGTTTACGGAGCTTCCTTCTCCGATAACAGAAACGGACAGCTGTTTTCTAACTATAAACATCAGTAAGCGTTCCGCTCTTCCGCGTAATCCTTTAATCTTAAAGCTATGCAAATTAAACAGCGTCTGGCTTGATTCCTTAAACCTTAACGATATTTCGGAAGATGATTTAAGTTTATTGGCGGAATACACTGTTGCAGATACAATAGGCAGTTCCGGAAAAGTAATTACCTTCAATCTTTCTTCCTCTGATGTTGTTAACTGGAGTATTCCTGATTCTACCGGCTGGAATTTCGTGCTTAAAACAGAAAATGAGGGCTGGGTGGAAATAAATTCTCTGGAAGGAACTAACAAACCAACTCTTAACTTCAAATATAAAACGGAAACAGGAGGTGAATGGAAAAATTATAATAAATCTCCTGCTAAAGATACTTATATTTTAGAAGTGCCGGAAACAAATCCTTCCGATCAATGGAAAATTAGCAATCTTAATTCCTCCCGTCTTTATATAAAATATGAGCCAACTTACACTCTCTTTAAAGATAACGAAGGTAACACATTAACAGATATACAACTAAAACGGCTGACCGTGAATAAAGCGGAAATAGTTCTACATATAAAAAACAATGACTATTACAATTCCTCTACCAGCTATTCTCTTTATCCTTTTAATGTTGTAAAGGACTCTATAGATACCCCCGTTACTTTGGTAAAAAGCGATTATGAAAAGCTTGCTTATATAGATTACAGCATTGGCATTATTAAAGGTGATTCTTTAACGGTTGATGTTACTCCAATAATTCAGGCATATACTTCCGGAGAAAAGATACCTAAAGGAATAATGATTCAATCTACTCAGGAACGCAAAAATTTCGGCACACTGGAATTTTGGGATTGCAATGAAAGCACTCCGGCTGAGAAAAAACCGTATATCAAAATAACTTACACTCCGCCCTATTTATAAGATGAAAAAATTTGCTTTAATACCTCTAATCCTTATACTGTTATTTGCCTGCACTAAAAAAGAAGAAAAAGGCATTGCTTTGGCTCAGGTAGATAAAGAAATTCTCTATCTGGATGATTTTAAGTCCACTTTTTCGGTTGAGGATTGGGAAAATTTAAGCCCCGAAATAAGAAAAAAATACATTGAGGATTGGGTAAACCTCACTCTTTTAGCTCATTATGCCGATAAACAGGGCTTAAATAAAGATCAAGCAGTGAAACAAAAAATTAACTATGCAAGCAAAAAAGTGAAAGCCAATGCTTTAATTGCTAAACGCCTTTCCGAAATTGAGGTCTCGGAAGATCAGCTCTTCAACTATTTTCGTCTACATCAGGCAGAATTTCAAAAAAATGCAGTAGAATATAATATCCGGCGTATAGCTTTAATGGATAAGATTTCTGCGGAAAATGTTCTGCAACAATTAAGCCAGGGTATGAGTTTCACGGAAGCTGTGCAACGCTATTCAACAGAAGAACTTAAAAACAGAGGCGGATTTATGGGTATGGTTTCTGCCACCGGTCCTGATTCTCTTTTCTGGTTAAAAGCACGCGAATTGAAAGAAAATGAATATGGCTTGGTCTATAAAGAACCAATGTGGTATGTATTTCAAATAGTGGAAAGTAAAATTACACCTCAGGAAGCTAATTTTGAAGATTATCGGGCAGAAATCAAACGCAAGGTTCTGCTGGAAAAACAAGACCAGGTGTATCAGGAATTAATTAAAGAAATCAAATCCCAAACCAGTGAGATTTATTATTACTAATAAGGAAGTTAAAAATGCGAAAATCAGCAATAATCCTTATCCTGTTAGTTCTAACTTTATCTTTAAGCGCAGAACTGATAGATAAAATAGTAGCCAAAGTAGGAACCGACATTATTCTGCTTTCCGATTTACAGAAAGAAATGGTGCAGATGCAAAGCGCAGGTTTATTGGAAGAAAATACAGACCCCAGAGATGTTCTGGATGAAATGATAAATCAGAAATTGATTATCCAGAAAGCCAAAGACCTGAATATTACAGTTAACAACGATGAAATAAAAGCAATGGCAGAGAACTATCTGAAAAAAGTAAAAGCTCAATATCCAAGTTCCTCAGCTTTTGCCGCCGACCTTAAAAAAAGTAAGCTTACAGAATCCGATTTACTGCAACTTTATAGAGATATACTAACTGAACAAGCACTCTCCGACCAGATTTTGAAAAAAGAAATAATTAACAAGGTCTCTGTTACGGAAGCAGAAGTGATAAATTTCTATAATGATACCAAGGATTCCTTAGCCGTAAAACCCGTTTCCTGGGATTTAGGAATTATTTTCAGAGAAATAAAACCCAGCCAGGAAAGCAAAGAGGCAAAACTGGCAGAAATAAAAGAAATTCAAAGACGCCTGAAAAATGGTGAGGACTTTGCTACCCTCGCCAGCACGGAAAGTGACTGTCCCAGTAAAGAAGTTGGAGGTGATCTCGGTTTCTTTAAAAGAGGACAAATGGTTAAACCCTTTGAAGATGCTTCCTTTGCTTTACAGCTTGGAGAAATAAGCGACATCGTAGAAAGTGAATATGGCTATCACATTATCCGCTTAGAAGAAAAAAGAGGTAATGAAATCCGTGCCCGCCATATCTTAAAAGCCCTTACTCCTACAGCTGAAGATTCTTTACGCGAAAGACAACTGATGGAAGAAATCCGTAATCGCTATGCCAATGGTGAAAGCTTTGCTTCTTTGGCAAGGGAATATTCTATGGATCAAGAAAGCAGAGAAGATGGTGGCTCTTTAGGAGAATTTACAGAAAGAGACCTCCCTTCCCTTTTTGCTACCCAAATTTTACAAACACCCGTTGGAGATATGACTCCCGTTCTGGAAAATCAGGGTATGCTTTACATTTTCTGCCGCTTGAAAGAATACCCTCCCCGCATTTATAAATATGAAGAAGTAAAAGACCAAGCTCGGGAGATGGTTCTTAAAAGAAAACAGATAGATGCCTTTAATGCCTGGATAGAAAATTTACGGCGTGAGGCATATGTACAAATAACTTTATGACTGCAGAAAAACCCCAAAAGCTGAATATTTATACCTTTTTAGCAACACTTTGCGGAATTGGCTTCATTCCTGTTATGCCGGGAACTTTTGGTTCTCTTCTTGCTTATGGAATTTATATGCTCTTTTCCGGTTCACCTTTTCAAGGGAAGGCACTGTTTTATGCTTTGCCTGCCTTAATAGTGCTTTGTTTAATAGCTATTTTTTTAAGCACTAAAGCGGAAAAAACCCTGGGAAAAGATAACGGAAGTATTGTAATAGATGAATTCTGCGGTTATTATGTAAGCGTTTTGTTTTTACCTCACAATTGGCTAATAGGTCTTTATGCTTTTGTCCTTTTCCGGGTTTTTGATATAGCCAAACCCTTTCCTATTAAAAAAGTTCAGGAACTTCCCGGTGGCTGGGGAGTTGTTACGGATGATATTATTGCCGGAATTTATACTAACATACTTATTCAAATACTAACTAAAATATATCCAAAATTCTTTGGATTATAGGAGAAAAAATGAACTACATATTACTACAGGCAGCCCAAAAGGGCACTACTCAACAAGGTGGTGCAGGCACAACTTTGATCTTTATGATCATAATGTTCGTTATTCTGTATCTCTTGCTTATCAGACCCCAACAAAAGAAAGCTAAGGAAACCCAAAAGATGCAGGATTCGCTAAAAGTAAACGATAAGGTCATAACCAGTTCCGGAATCTATGGTCGCGTCGTTTCCATAAAACCCGATAAAGGAATTGTGGTTTTGGAAATTGATGATACCAATAAAGTACGGATAGATATTCAAAAAAACGCCATCATAGGAGTTGTTACAACATCTGAACCCGAACCGGAAAAATGAAATATAAGCCCAAAATCTTACCTGTGCGTCTCTACGGGGATGATTTTTTAAGAAAGAAACTGCCAGAAATTGATTATAATACTCCAGGTCTGCAAGAATTTATTGAAGATTTAATCTACACTATGTATGCAAGAGATGGAATAGGCATTGCTGCTAATCAGGTTGGCTCTTTCTACCGAATGATTGTTATAGACCCTGAACAGGATAATAAGTTGAATAAAAAAAGTCCGATAGTGATGATTAACCCTGTAATTGAAAACAGAGAAGGCGAAGTTGTTTACGAAGAGGGCTGTATCAGTTTACCTGATATCTTTGCAGATGTGTCACGCAGTAAAAAAATTACCTATTCCTACACGGATAGAATGGGAAATCGTATAACGGAAACTGCTGAAGAAATAAAGGCAGTAGTTATTCAACACGAATTTGACCATCTGGAAGGTATTTTATTTATTGACTATTTGGGAACTCTTGACCGCTTGAAAATAATGCACAAACTTAAAAAACTACAAGCAAGAGCGGTTAACGGACAAAATATACTGGAAGGACTTTCTTTATAATGCGTTACCTGTTTATTGGTTCTTCAGATTACGGTTTGCCAGCACTGAATAAATTACGGCAAAATGGTTATGAACCCTCTTTAATAATCAGCCAGCCGGCTAAACCTGCAGGACGCAATTTACACTTAACTCCAACTCCTGTATCACAATATGCCATTGAACAAAAATTACCGCTTTTTACTCCTGTAGACATAAATTCTGCAGAAAGTATAGCAAAAATGGCAGAACAAAAGGCAGAAATAATTGTTACTGCTGCCTTTGGTGAATTTATAAATAAAAAAATCCGTAATCTCTTCCCTTTTGGAGCTATAAATCTGCATCCTTCATTACTGCCCAAATATAGAGGTGCCAGTCCTATTCAAAGTGCCCTTTTAAATGGAGAAACTGAAACCGGAACTACAATATCCCTTGTTTCCGCAAAAATGGATGCAGGACCTATTCTGGCTCAGACAAAGCTTTCTATAGCTGAAAATGAAACTTACAGCGAACTGAAAGAACGCCTGGCGGAACAGGCAGGTGATTTACTACTCCAGTTTTGGAAGAAACTTATAACGGAAAAATCACTTTGCGGAACGAAGCAGGATGAAAGCAAGGCAACTTACTGCTATAAAATAACCAATAAAACCTGCCAAATTAACTGGAATAAAAGAACCGAGGAAATTCATAACCAAATTCGCGCTTTTTCTTTAACTCCCGGTGCCTGGACTCTGTTTAGAAATAATAAATTGAAGATATTGTGTTCAGAAAAGACAGAAGAACCGGCAAATGGTGAACCGGGGCTTATTTGCAAGATAGAGAAAAAGCGCGGTTTTTTTGTTAACTGTCTGGACTTTAAATTGCTTATTACTAAAGTTCAGCCGGCGGGAAAGAAAGTAATGGAAGCAGTTGCTTTTATAAATGGAGCCCGCCTAAGAGAAAAAGAAAAATTAGGAGGGGAAAAATGAAAAAAGAATACTTTTCTATAATCAAATTCCCTGTGCTCGTCAGCTTTTCTTTGCTTATTATAACGCTCATCTTCTTCTTTATAGTGTTAGGCAGTTATCACCGTTTAGGTCTTTCTGTCTGGGGAAATGTGCTCTATACAATACTCTTTATTGTGATTGTAATTTTAATCGGAACTTGGATTTTAGCTCTTATCAGCACCCACAGAAAAATCAAGCCCCTTTGGCTGAGACATTATCTTTCCTGGATGCTGGTGAATATCTATTATCCTTTAGCGAGAGTTTTTGGCAGGATTTGTTTTCAAAAAATGGACACCATACAGGAGTCATTTCTCTATTTTAATAATGAAATTGTAGTTACCAACTATCAGGGAATGCATTCTTCCAATCTGCTTTTACTTTTGCCTCATTGCCTGCAAAGTTCCAACTGCAAGATTCGCATAAATAACAGCATTATAGAATGTCAAGAATGCGGTGGCTGTGATATGGCTAAAATGAAGGCATTAACCAAGGACTATCAAATTAAAACTGCAGTTGCCAGTGGCGGTTCTTTGGCAAGAAAATTGGTAAATGATACTCATCCGGATATTATAATTGCTGTTGCCTGCAATCGGGACTTAACAGAAGGAGTTCGTGAAAGCTGGCGTTACCCTGTTTATGCAGTTTTGAATGAACGCCCCAAAGGTCCTTGTTTTGAAACCACTGTAAGTCCTGCAGTAATTGACTTTGCCATCCATAAATTTGTTCAATAAAGGAGAGAAAACTTGAAACGCATCAATCTCTTCACAATAATCCTTATTCTATTGCTTAATGCCTTTATTACTATGGCTTTAATCAATAAATACGGAAATAAAACACAAGAAACCGATACCTTCGTTTCGCCGGGAACATCTCAACCGAGTAAAGCATCTTCTGCTAAAAGGATAAATTCTATTACTGAAGCTGTAAAAGCAGTGGAGCCGGCAGTTGTTAGCATCAATGTTATAAAAACGGAATATGTGCGAGCCGTATCTCCTTTTGGTTTCGGTTTTTTTGATTTCTTCGGTTCCATACCTTTACTGCGTCAGGTAGAGTCCATTGGCAGCGGTGTTATTTATGATCCTAAAGGTTACATCGTTACCAATGCCCATGTAGTTAGCGGAGCTACTCAAATTAAAGTTATTTTACCTGATAAACGCGAATTTTCCGGAACCGTTGCTGGAATTGACGAAATTCACGATGTTGCCAAAGTAAAAATCACCGGAAATAATCTTCCTGTTGCCGAAATGGGCAATTCCAACGATTTAATTATCGGAGAATGGAGTATTGCTTTAGGTAATCCTTATGGTTTTTTAATGAATGATTCCAAGCCCAGTGTTTCCGTAGGAGTGATTTCTGCTGTGAATCGTAATTTTGCTGCCCGTCAAGACAGGCGTGAATATAAATCTATGATTCAAACGGACGCTGCTATCAATCCTGGAAACAGTGGTGGTCCCCTTGTTAATATCAATGGAGAAGTAGTTGGTATTAATACTTTTATCTTTTCCGAAAATGGAGGCAATATCGGTATCGGCTTTGCTATTCCTATAAATTCCGTAAAGACCATTTTAGCAAAGATATGAATAGAAAATATACCTTATTTCTGCTGATATTGCTTTCCTGCGGTTTGCTTTTTGCCCAAACAGCACTCAGTTGCTATGATATTCAGTATAATCCAGAGGGGGGAGGCGATTCACCTTATTTGGATCAAATTGTTACCGTTCAAGGAATTGTAAGCGGCGTTACCTATTATTCCGGAAGCGGTTATAACAATTACGGTTTCTTCATTAGTGATCCAACAGGGGGTCCCTGGAGCGGATTATTTATCTATAATCAAACCTATCATCCCGCTTTAGGGGATTTAGTGCGCGTAACCGGAACGGTAAAAGAATATTACGGCTTAACGGAAATTTCGCAGGTATCTTCCCTTCAGGTTTTAAGCCAGGGCAATCCTCTTCCTGCCCCCACTGAAATAAATACCGTTTCTCTGGATAATTTCAGCAGTGGAGAACAATGGGAAAGCGTTTTAGTGAAGGTCGTAAATGCTACTGTAACAGTTGAACCCAATAGTTATCAGGAGTTTTATGTAGATGACGGCAGTGGGCAATGCCAGATAGATAATCAATTCTTTGGCTCTAATCACAGCTGGAATAATATTACATTAGGACAGGTCTACAGCGAAATAATCGGGATTGTGGATTATTCCTACAGCTACTATGCCATCAATCCGCGTTCGGAAACAGATATGATTTCAGGAGATAACACAGTAACTTTGGCTATTCCTCATCAATCAGTCGGTTTGCACAGTTCTGTTTCCGTTCCTATAAATGCTTATCGTATAGAGACAGCACAGAATTATCAATCCTATTCTTTCAGCATTTCTTTCAATCCCCTTATTCTGAATTATGAATCAATCAACACTGCAGGCACTTTATCCCAGGCAGGAAATGTAATTGCTTCTGCGGAAAGCGGAGTGTTATCTGTTTCTTATCAAAGCAATTCAATTTTAAGCGGGCAGGGAATTCTTTTAAAACTGAATTTTTACGCTGCCAATACAGGAACGACTTCGCTAACTTTTTCGGATGTAATATTCGGAGCCGATGTAATTCAAAGCTGTATCAATGGAAGTGTAACTGTAAATAGCAGTTATAATTCACCTGGCGATACTTTAACCGTTATCCAGCGTCCTCTTCTCAATATTCCGGAAATAGTTGTTCCCGGAGAAACATTAAAAATAACCTGTTTAGCCCCTCAAAATACAAGCAACTGGAATGCTTGGCTGAGACATAACAATAAACGCCTGAATTTACCGGTTACAAACAGCCAATGGTTAACTTTACCAAACCGTTGGGAACTTACAACAACGGTTCCTTCTGTTCCTGTTTATGAATTATACGATTTGGAGGTCTCTGCCAGTGGAGGTATAAGCGATATTACAGCTAATGCTGTTCAGGTTATTCCCAGCCGAAAAAACAATTACTATTTTGTCCATATAACAGATTCGCATATGCCCAATCGTCTGTATTATCCTAATGCTGGTTTTGATGCTGATTCTACTGCCGTAGAGGATTTTAGAGCCGTGATGGACGACATTAATATTATTCATCCCGAGTTTGTTCTTTTTACCGGCGATTTAATTAACGAAGGAGAGCTGGAGGGCTTTGCCAATCAATATTGGTTTGGCTGGACGCAAAAATTGCTCACCGAATTTGAAGTTCCGGTTTATGTTACTGCCGGAAATCATGATATTGGCGGTTGGAATCAAACCCCTCCACCTGCAGGAAGTGCCCGAAAAAACTGGTGGAAATATTTTGGTTGGAGCTGGCTGAATAATGAAGACCCGAGCTTTCCCTATCATACACAGGATTACTATTTTACCTATAATAATACTATTTTTATAGGGTTAGAGAGCTATGACAATTATGATTATTGGCGACCAGCTATTTATGGCGAAACAAGCTATACTGATCAGCAAATTGCCTGGCTGAATAATACCCTTTCTCTTTTTCCGAATTACAAAAAGGTTCTTTTCCACCATTACGATTTTAAGGAACAGCTTTTTCTTTCCTCATTGGGAATAGATCTGTCTCTTTGGGGTCATATTCATTCCAATAACGGTTCAATTTATACTTATCCCTATAATTTAGCTACGCGTAGCGTTTGTGATGGCAACCGTGCTTATCGTGTTATCAGAGTTAATAATGAGCAATTGATCCCTTATGCCACAATTTATGCTGGAGCAACAGGCAATAACCTTTCTGTTCAATTTTATCCTTCCAATTATGGAGTTGCGGATAGTGTGAAGGCAATTATTATCAATAATCAGCCCCTTGCTTTTGAAAATGCTCAGCTGAAATTTATTATGCCTCAACGAGATACGGGTTATAATGTTTCAGGAGGAACTCTTACCCAGGTAGATAAGAGTGGCAATTATAATATCTGTTATGTGCGTGTTTCCCTTTCTGCCAATAGCAATTCCACTGTTACCGTAACAGAAAACGGAGTGGAAATATCCGACCCTGTTCAAGTTCCTGTTGTCTTCACAATAAAATCCGTTTATCCTAATCCTTTGGTAAAGCAGGGAAATCTGCAAGTTATTAGCGATAAGACATTTCCGGAGCTTCACCTGCAGCTTTTTAACCTGAGAGGGCAACTGGTTCATCAGGAATGCCTAAAAGGAATTTCTCAAGGAGAAAGTCATCTTTCTTTTACTTTACCCGATTCCTTGGCCAGCGGAATTTACTTTCTGCGTTTTCGGGAAGATAAAACCCAAATTCACAAAATCCTCATTTTGCAAAGGTAATATCTTATGCCTGAGAAAAGACCCCAAACCTCAAAACTCCTCTATCTCCCGTGGATTATCAAGCACCTTTCCTATTACTTGAAACTGAATACTCATATCTTGAAAAAAGGTGTTCCCTTAAAGGAAATACTGATTCTGAAATATCCTTTCTGGTTCAAAGATGCCAAAAATCCTCCTTTGCTTTCCGTAGATATTACCGATGCCTGCAATTTACGCTGCATTTATTGTAATAATCCCTTTTTCCCTTATCCAAGAACAATGATGAATCAGGATGTTTTTAAGGCCTTAATTGAGCGCCTGAAACGCCATCCTGTAAGCAGAATCAGAATCAGTGGAGGTGAGCCAACCCTGCATCCTCAATTTGATACAATGCTGAAAGAAATGTCCTATTACTGTAAATATTTATCTATCATCACCAATGGGCAATGGCAAAATCCGGAAGTGAATGAAAAACTCCTTAATTGCGGACTTAGCTTTATTGAACTTTCTATGGATGCCGGCGGAAAAGAAATCTACGAAAAAAGTCGTCCTGGTGCCGATTACGACCTTTTCTTCCAAAACCTGAAACAGCTTTATAAACTGAGAAATCAGTATAAAGTTGACCTCATCATCCGCATTCGTTTAATGGTGCGTCCTTCAACTATGGATAAAGAAAAGGAAGATAGCCGTTTTTTACGCAAATTCTGCGATTGTGTTTTACCACAACATATTTTACAGCATCCCGAAACACCTTCCCAAGAAGATGTTTTTATCCAAAATTCTATCCTGCAAAATTCACTTCCTGTTTGCACTGTTCCCTATAGAGACCTCCAAATAAGACCTGATGGTTTGGTTCCTCTTTGTCCAGCAAAAGGATGCGCTATCAATCCTGAAGACCGTATTTTTATTGGAGACATTCAAAAAGATGAAATTCTTGATCTCTGGAATGCACCTTTGCTAAAACAAATGCGGGATGCGCATCGCAACAGAAAGGGAGAAATATTAAAGCTTTGTAGGAATTGCCATTATAGCTGAAAAGAGGGTTGAGAGGGTTTGAAGGTTTAGAGGGTTTTGAAAATTAAGGATACAGATAGGTTGTCATCTTCATCAATCCTTCTTAAAAAAGGTTGATTCCTTGAAAAGCAAAGAGCGAAATAAATGCTTTAGAAGGGTAGGTAAACCACTCCCAAAAATTATGCTTCAGAATTTATACTTAAAAGAAAGACCGTTTATTTCGGGTTGTGCATTCAGCATTAGACGAGGTGTATTTTTCAGGACTAATCTTGCTGTTACATAACCGATAACGGCACCGGCAAAAACATCGCTGCTCCAATGCTGATCATCATTCAAACGCGAAAGGGAAGTTAAAGTGGCAATTGTATAAACAGTTGGAGGTACCCAGCGGGAATTTTTGTATTGTTCTGCTAAAACAGGTGCCAAACTCCAAACCAAAGTTGTATGTCCCGAAGGAAAACTATCCCGGGAAAAAGAAATTCCGTTGCCGTTCCAAAATTCTTTTCCTTCTTCTTTACAGGGTTTTTGCCTTTGGGAAGCCAGCTTCAAAGTTTGGGTAACCGCTAAAGAGAGGAGTGAACTTTTCAGGCATAGCAGAGAGGTATCTATTGTCTTTTCATCTTTAGTTAAATATCCTCCCAAGGCAGTTACCGTCATTACCGGAAACATAATTTTTACTTCTCCGAATTGTTTGGCAACCGTAAAAATATCATCTGTAACTTCATTTCTGTTCCGTTGAAAGCAATCCCGCAAATCATCATCCAGAAAATATAAACAACCTCCGGTAAAAACTATTGCACTTGCTTGCAACCAATTATCCTTTTGCCAACTAAAAGGTGCCGTAGCTCCGGCATAAATTGTTTCAGGATAGGATAACAAATAATCTTGCAAAAAGTTATCTTCCTCTGCAGAAAATAACGGAACCGCCATTAGCACCAAGACCACAGCAAAACAGAAAAGATAAAATTTACTCATTTATCTATCTTCTAAAATTGGGGACAACTGTCAAGATTAAACACAATAATGTTCATAGAATGATTGTTTTCAGCCACCGAAAACACCGAACAGAACATATCTGAATTATTATCCCTTTTTTTGAAAAAAAGTTCCGCAGGAACGACAGATACTAACAACAGGTCTCAACCCGGTGAAAAAGAACCCAGGATATTCTTTTCTTCATCTTCCGAGAATTAGTTCCGTAGGAACGACAGATACTAACAACGGGTTTTAACCCGGTGAAAAAGAACCCAGGATATTCATTTCTTCATATTCTGAGAAAAAGTTCCGCAGGAACGGCAGATACTAACAACGGGTTTCAACCCGGTGATAAGTTATATCAATTCTTTTCATTAGCTTATTTTCCAGTTTCAGGGACAAATAATTTTTAGGGAAGCAATCTTTTCTTAGAGCATTGCCTTAGCATTACTTACTCATTGCTAATCCCATCCGTAATGGGTAAGCAATGAGTAAGCAATGCTATTAGGGAAGAGGTCTTTTTTATTAACAAAATAATAAGCTATCTGTATATCGCAGGAAGAGATAGATATATTGTTCAGCTAATGCTTTAATTTATATATTAGTAGCTAAATTATGGCAATTGTAAAAAATAGGGTGACAAATTTCTATTTGCCATAGATTATTTAATTTTTTTATCCATAAACCATAAATAATGGAATATATTCCGTAGGACTGGCAAAAAAATAACTACTGGTTTTGAACCTGGCACAGAGATTTTCAATATCATTTCTGTAATGAAAAGTCATTTATCATTCCTACGAAAGCAGAAATTTAGAAAAATAAGAATAAAGGTTATATTGATATTGCACCGGGTTAAAACCCGTTGTTAGTATCTGTCGTTCCTACGGAACTCATTCTTAAAAAAAGAGATAAGATGTTTCATATTGCACTTATCACCGGGTTAAAACCCGTTGTTAATATCTGTCATTCCTACGGAATTACTCCTATCTTTTGGTAAAAATATTCTATTGTCATTCCTACGAAGGTAGGAATCCCGATACTTGTCATTACTACGAAAACAGGAATCTTGATACTTGTCATTCCTGAGAAGGTAGGAATCACGATACTTGTCTCTGATACTTGTCATTCTTGTGAAAGCAGAAATCCATACTATTAAATACATTAAAACAGATTCTGCATCAAGTGCGGAATGACAAGCTAATTAAGCTCAACCATTTTTCTCATTCAAATAAATGATTTCAACCGGACATTATGGAGAATAAAGGAAGAATTAAACTCTGGAATAAAAGATAAAATTCCTGTTTTTGACAGAAAATGTGAACCTTTACAATACTCTTATAAAAAAATACTTGACATTTTAGAAGAAGAATTTTATTAAGTAAAAAAAAAGGTATGACTTTGGGTGATTTGCTATGAAGAATGTAAAGACGATTGCACTAAACCAATTAATCAATTACATAGCCAACGATCCTCTGAATAAGTTGCCTAAAATAATGGAGTTGGCTAAAAAACTTGACCGTAAGGGAACTTATTTAAAGTTATTTACTGTAATCACTGATGCTTTATCAGATGAAACCAGCCATTGGCACAAATTTGTAGAAAACTTGTTTAACAATGTTGATTCCAAGGTTATTCATAAACTGGCAGAATGTTTTGCAATCAATACAACACTGGTTGGTAGACCGATACGGGAGAAGTATAAAGCAAAATATTCAATACAAGTGCCCTGGGCTATTCTGATGGACCCTACAAGTGCCTGTAATCTTTCCTGCACCGGTTGTTGGGCTGCTCTATATGGAAAACAGCATAATCTGCCTTTTGAGGTTATGGATTCTATCTGCAAGCAAGGCAAGAAAATGGGCATTTACTGGTATCTTTTTTCGGGAGGCGAACCCTTAATCCGCAAAAACGACATTATTAAACTCTGCAAAAAACATCAGGATTGTTTCTTCCTTTCTTTTACCAATGGCACACTGGTGGATGAAAAATTCTGCGAAGAGGTTCTAAACGCAGGAAATTTAACACTTTGCTTTTCCATTGAAGGAAATGAACCGGCAACCGATATGCGCAGAGGAAAAGGAAGCTACAAAAGAGTGATAGAAGCAATGGAAATAATGAAAAAATACCGTTTATTTTTCGGTTATTCCACTTGCTACCATCGCTATAATACAGAAAGCGTTGCTTCCGATGAATTTGTGGACGATATGATTGCAAGGGGCTGTTTCTATGCCTGGAACTTTACCTACATTCCTATCGGCAAAAATGCCCAGCCCGATTTGATTGCTACTCCTGAACAGCGCGCCTATATGTATAAAAGGGTTAATGAAATCAGAACTCATAAGCCCATCCTGGCTTTGGATTTTTGGAATGATGGAGAACTTGCCAACGGTTGCATTGCCGGTGGACGCAGCTATTTTCATATCAATGCTGCCGGAGAAGTTGAACCCTGTGCCTTTGTTCATTACTCCAATGTTAATATTAAAGAGGTCTCTCTTTTGGAAGCATTGCAATCACCAATCTTTAAAGCATACCAAAAAAGACACCCCTTCAACCAAAACCTTTTACAACCCTGCCCGATGCTGGATAACCCGGAAAAGATTATGGAAATTGTAAATGAAGCCAATGCTAAATCTACAGATATTGAAGCTCCCGAAAGTATAGAAGAACTATGCGCTAAAACAAAACCCGCTGCGGAAAAATGGGCTCCCGTGGCAAAAGAACTCTGGGAAAACAGAGAAAAAAATAGCAGCACATAAATTTTTGTCCACCGAGAACACCAAATTAATTTATAATAATCTATGTCGTCGTCATAAGTGCTGTTAAAGTTATTTCTATGGTCAAAGTTTTGAAGACGCTAATGACTCCTGACTTTCCTCTTGACTTTTTCCTTGACAGATAGCTTTCTCATAATAAAAAGGTATCAGTTGTAGATACACTTCAATCCCATTTATCTCCCGGTCCTTAAATAAAGGGTAAACAAGGGAAGGGTATCAATTAGTTTAGGTCAAACAAGATGAATTTACAAGTGACAGAAAAAAACACTATTTAATTTAGTGACGGAACGAAAATATCCGTTACGGAGCAGGGTAAATGATAAAAGAAGTTGGACGTCTGAATCTGGATGATTATAAAATCCTGGATACCGAAGTGGAAAAAATTTTCCGCAATATAGAAAAAGGTAAAGACGCACTCGCAGAAAAACAAATTACTGATTTGGGTAATACGGCAAATTACTTTGTCCGAGAAGAATTAGGCAAACGCTTAGCGCAATATTCCGGTAATGGAGAAATGGATGCAATTTGTGGACGCCTTTTAGACCATTTTATATATGGTGTAAGAGCAACCGCACTCTTCTATTTTTATTACAAACATCAGGATCATCCCGAAATCATTATTAAAACAGTGGAAAAGACCTTTGAAAGCGTGCCTTGGGAATCGGAAACAATCTGTTTTGAACTTTGGAAAAAAGCTCCCAATGTAATGCAGGAATATATGCCTGCCTGGGCTGAATCGGATAATGAAAAAAAACGCGCTATCAGTATGCACGGGATGGAAAATATTGCCTCCCGCCATCCTCAATATGTGCTTTCCTTCGTTTCCAATCTTTTGGATGATGAAAGTGAAGAAGTTCAGAAAAAAGTTTGTCATATTCTCACTCAGGTAGGAAGACAAAAACCTTTACAATGTTATAATAGCATTCGGCGCTGGCTGATTGAAGGCGATGACACAAGGATCCGCATTCTCTGGCAAACAATGAAAAAACTTGCTAATATTTATGCGCAGCGCAGTCGTCGGGATAAAACCAACGAATTTATGAATGTTACACAAAAAACTATTGCCGAATGGCGAAACGATCCCGATCCTAAAGTTGCCACAATGGGAGCAAAACTTTCCGGTATTATAGCCAAGAAAAAGAAGAGAGAAAATCAAAACCAGAAGGCAGCTAATTCCGAAAACAATTATTATTCCAGACAAATATGAACATTAGGCAGGATTTTTCACGCATTGCAGTAATTTTGGTGGAACCAATCTATGGAGGAAATGTAGGTGCCATAGCCAGAATAATGCATAATTTCTGTTTTTCTGACCTGCGCATTGTAGGTAAAGTTCCGGAAAAAAACGATTTTTACCTGGCTATGCATAGTGAAGAAATTCTGGAAAATGTAAATACATATAGCACTCTGGAAGATGCAATTAACGGATTGGATAGAGTTATTGCCTTTTCCCGTCGCCTGGGTAAAAATAAACCCGTTGATTTTACCCCCGGACAAATGGCAAAATATGTTCATAGTTTACCCGATTCCAAGATAGGACTTGTTTTTGGACGTGAAACTTATGGCTTAACTGATTCTGAGGCAGAACTTTGCCCTCTGCGCTGTCACTTTATGGCTAATCCTTCCTTTCCTTCTTTGAATTTGGCTCAGGCAGTTGCTTTAGCACTTTGGGAAATATATTCCCTTCCTTGGGAAGAAAAACAAAAAGGGAAAAAATACTATAATTCAGCCAGCGGAAAAGAACAGGATGAAATCCGCAACTATATTTTGGAAGTTATGCGCCAATGCGGTTTTTTCCAAAGAAGGGAAACTATAAATTGGGATGCCTTTCTGGCTAAAATGCTGGCACAACTTAATCCCAATAAAAATATGCTCTACCGCTTAAGGCAAATGTTTAATCGGTTTAATGTATTAGTTACTGGTAAGGGTTTGGGTTATGAATTGCCGAATTCCTCTTCGGAAAAAAAACAGAACAAAAAAAATTCTGAACTAAACAATTCCTGTTCCAACACCTCAATACCTTGCGACCCTGATACTTAAAGATATTATAAAGGAAGAAAAATGAAAAGAACCTTATGTCTTGTGTTACTATGTTTGCCGTTGCTTATTTTAGCAACAACTCTCAAGACAACAATTCAGTTTCCTGTTCCTCAAGAGGGCTTATCTCAATCTGCATTATTTAAACAAGGTTATGGTTTTTCCAGTGCTCCCGGAACTCTACAATTGCCCGTTAAACAAATAAACATCCTTCTGCCTAAGGATGCCGTTGTAGATAATTGGCAGGTAATTTTAGAGGCAGAAGCAACTTTTACGGAAGAGCCGCCGGCAATTAATTCTGCTTTTTCCAATGGTGAGGAAATATTAACATCTCCTGTTAATAGAAATATTTACTCCCGATACAGGTATATGGGTTTAAGGAAATGGGGTGAACTTAATTATGCTTGTTTCAATGTATTACCTGCTATATATAACGGTTCCCATTGGCTGTGGAGTCCCTCCTGTCAGATAACTATTAATTACACTTCTTCTGCCAAAACAAAAGGCATTATTCCTCCAACTTATACCGATGCAGGTTTTTTTGGTAATCCACAATATCTTTCCCAATGGTATACTACCTCCAAAGAGGGCAATAACCGTCTTGTAGTTATTACTACTCCCGAATTGTATACAGCTTTGGATTGGCTTGTTACATTTCGCCAGTCCCAAGGTGTAGATGTTTCCTTTTGCGATATAGCTTTAGCTTTGGCTTCCGGAACGGGAACCGATAATGCTGAAAAATTGAGAAATTATCTGCAGAATACTTATGCCTCAACCCCCTTTTCCTATTTGCTTTTAGTTGGTGACTATGATACGGTTCCCGTGGCTTATGTAACTCCTGAACCAAATGGGCAGGAAACAGTTCCTACCGATTTCTTTTATTCGGATTTAAGCAGTAATTGGGATACCGATAATGATGGCAAAAGAGGTGAATATTCTACCGGTTATATGAATGAGGATTATGGAATTGACTTTACCCCGGAGGTCTTTGTGGGACGCATTTCTACAAATAATCCTACAAATGTTTCCGCTATTGCAAATCGGATAGTTGCCTATGAACAGGCAACTGAACCCTGGAAAGAAAAAAACTTGTTACCCGCAGCTTTCTTGAATTATCAAGGAGAACCGGAACCAGTATATTTACAAACCGACGGAGCCCTTTTTATGGAATTTATGCGGAATACCTGTTTAGCAGAACAGGAAAACTTTACTATGTATGAACAGGAAGGGGTTGTTCCTTCTTTTCCCTGTGACTTACCGGTAAATTATGATAATTTAATAAATAAGCTTAATTCTGAAAGCTGGGGTTTTATCAATTGGGATGCACATGGCAGTTCTACAAACTCTTCACGCAAAGTTTGGATTAACGATTATAACCAAAATAATGTTCCTGATGAAAATGAAATGCAATGGATGAATTTAGTTAACCGCCAAAGTTTTGATAATTTGGAAAATACCAGCGGGACAATTATCTATGCTGCATCCTGCTATAACGGAGCTCTGGATTCCAATAATTATTGCCTGGCAGAATATGCCTTAATTAAAAAAGCGGTGGGAGTTATTGCCGCTACCAGAACTGGTTGGTATAAAGTCGGATGGCAAAATCCAGGTTGGGGCGGGCTTGCCAGTTATGACTATCATTTTGTGGAAAACTTCCGTCAGGCAAAACTGGACTTAGGGTCTGCTCATTCTTGGGCAAATCTTTTGCATACACAATATTACCTTTTTGGTGATCCTGTTGATAACGGAGGAATAATCTATCCCGAATTACAAAATGTTTATACTTATATGCTTTTCGGAGACCCTATGGTGGGCTGGACTCCCAATCAAATTAGCCCTGCAGGTGAAATTTTGGTTTGGGAACCGGAAGGAAATGGAGGACTTGCAGTTGTTAATGCTCTCAGGAAAATAAGTAATTTTAATGTGATTTATTCCGATAAACTGATTCCGGATTATGATTATCTGAATAACTTTGAGGCAGTGTTTTACTTGGCAGGAAATTCTCTTCCGGAAACGGAACTAGAGCCAACTTCTTATGAATATAGTTACTTAAACAACTATCTGGAAGCAGGAGGTAAACTCTACTGCGAGAATTATATTGATGATAGTTACGGTGAGTTATATACTAAAATGGGTGTTCAGATGGCAGATAATAATCCTCTTAATATTACATCTATCTTCTATCCTTCCAGCAACTTGGCTTGGAATTATAACGGTGCTAATTCCTCTGTATATCCCATAATTCCTGCTCAAACAACTGCTCAGGGAATATTTTTTGCCTCCAGCGGTAATACTAATAATCCTATTATAGGCATTTTGAATGCTACAGATAACTACTCCGTGCTTACTTCCTCTTTTAGAACTACGCAAATAGAATCAGGGGAATATACCTTAAACAATATGATTGGTATTATCCTTTCGGAACTGAATGTTATGGACTATAATCCGGTAGGGAATAACGATCCAATAATGGTTCCTGTAATCCAATCGGTAAGTGTGTATCCCAATCCTGCTTCTCAATCTTCTTCTATCAGCTTTAATCTTACTAAATCAGCACCGGTTTCTATTGCCATTTACAATATTAAAGGGCAAAAAGTGAAAACCTTAACTGATGCAGAACTGAAAAGCGGTAACTATCAATTTACCTGGAATGGCAAAGATAATAACGGCAGGTATTGCTCCAGCGGTGTATACTATTATAGAATTGTTACCCCGGAAAAGAACATCACCAAAAAAATGTTGCTCTTCAAGTAAAGAGGGTAAGATGGCGAGAAGGTTAAAGAGATAGATAGTAATATTATTTCCTAAAGGAAAAGTCCTCTGTCATACCTGCTTTCACAGCAAGGACAAAGTACATTCTACCTATGCAAGAATGATATAGTGTTTATTCTTTATAAGGCAGTAAAAGAAACCTAAACATAAGAATATTAGATATGTAATTATCTGTTTCTTAATAGATTAGTTTATAGCTCTTTAACACTATCTTAGCTCTGTTAAAGAAATATAAAAAATTTGTTATAGGTAGAGAAAAGTAGGTATGAAAAAAGGATTAACAAAGACGAAACGGCAAAAAATGATTACCTCATCTTTCCAGAAAATTAGCTGGATGCAGAGAGTTAATCATTTTGGCTGGGAAAAAAAATCATAACTTAGCACCTTTATAAACTATGATATTACGCAAAATAAAGTGTATTCTCTGGCACATTTATCTGATAAGTGAATTTTTCCTTGTTTCTGCCGTAATTAGGATTTTTAGTGCGGATCCCGTATTACGCAGGAAACGGCTATTGAAAAATAACACTCGCATCAGCAAACGCTTTATTCGTGCTTTTAACATTAAATTAACTATAAATCACTCCGAAAATTTACAAAAATTGCAGGATATTCCTTATCTGGCTGTTTCCAATCATACAACTTACCTTGATATTATATTGCTTTCTGCGGTTGAGAATTTTGTCTTTATAACCTCTGTGGAAATGAGAAGAAATCCCTTTTTGGGTAGAATAACCAAAAGCGGTGGCTGCCTGTATACAAACCGTAAAAAATATATATCCTTGCCTTCTGAAATTGAGAAATTTGCTTCTGCTATTCATCAGGGCTTTAAAGTTACGCTTTTCCCTGAAGGAACAAGCACCAATGGCATAACAGTTCAGCCCTTTCGCCGGTCCCTTTTTCAAGTGGCAATTGAAGCAAAATGTCCTATACTGCCAGTTTGTATCAAATATAAGGCAATAGATGGCAAAAAGATAGATAAAAAAAATCGCGACCTTATTTACTGGTATGGAGATATGCCTTTCCTTATTCATTATCTAAAAATTATAGGACATTCCCTTGAAGCGCAAATTGATATTTTAACAATTATACCCTATCAGGAAGGGAAAACCCGACAAGAACTGGCTAATCAGGTCTATGGGCAAATTCTTTCCTCCTACTTGGAACAAGAAAGTTCAGTTGACAAACAAAGCAGTTCTTTATCTATGGTTCTTAAATGAAAAATTATTGCTTTCTGCAGAGAAGGAGCACAGATGAACAATAAAGACGATGAAAAAAACAAACTGCACTTAAACCGCACCAATTTTATCCTGTTGCTGGTAGCGGCAATTGTATTAGTTGTTGGCTACATAATTATGTCCTTCAATGAGATTACGATATCCCCAATTTTATTGGTTATTGCTTATGCCGTAATTGTTCCTTTTGCCTTGCTCTATCACCCTAAAAAGAAATAAGATGCCCCTTTTATCCGAAGAAGCATTAGTTCGCCTGAATAAGTTCCAGCTAACTGCTAAAAGCATAGTTGAGGGCTTTTTAGTGGGCTTGCATAAATCCCCCTATCATGGTTTCAGTGCAGAATTTTCTGATCACCGCCAATATAATCCCGGAGAACCGTTAAAAGACCTGGACTGGAAAATATTGGCAAAAACGGAACGCTACTATGTAAAACGCTATGAAGAAGAAACCAATCTACGCAGTTACATTCTCTTAGACCACAGTAAATCAATGTTCTTCAGTTCCGGAAAAAGCACTAAAATTGAATATGCAACTCAATTGGCAGGTGCTTTAGCGTGGCTGATGATTTCCCAAAAGGATGCTGCTGGACTTTATACATTTAACAATAAAATTACTTCCGCCTATCCCCCAAAAGCTATTAGAAGTTATACTTCTCAGTTATTTGCCGCTCTCTTGGATTTGAAAGCGGAAGACCAAACAGACCTGTTAACTCCCTTGCATCAAATTGCCGAACTAGTTAAAAAACGCTCCCTGATAATCATTATCAGTGACCTTTTGGATGAACCGGAACGAATTATGGAGGCATTGAAACATTTCCGTGCCCGAAAACACGAAGTACTCGTTTTTCACATAATTGACCCAAAGGAAGAAAAGTTTGATTACAAAAGAGAAGCACAATTTATAGATAGCGAAACAGGCGAAAAAATTACTGTCTCACCCTGGCAAATACGGAAGGAATATGTAGAAAATTTTCATCAGTTCGCGGAATATCTAAAAAGGGAATGCTACAAAAATCAAATAGAATACAATCCCGTAGATACCTATACTCCTATTGAAGACCTTTTGCTGAAGTATCTAATTAAACGACAGAAGGGTTAAACAATGGCTTACAGATATGTTTCACATGAAACAATTCGGTCTGAACTTTCTAACGCCTTAAAACATATAACCGTTAACCCTGATCCTGAATTACCCGCCTTGCTGAAAAGTGCCCTTGCCAATGAAACAAGCGAAATAAGTAAAGATATCCTTAAATGTATGTTGAAAAACATAGAATTGGCACCTAAAATAGAAATTCCTTTATGTCAAGATACCGGTTCTTTGGTTGTTTTTGCGGAAATAGGTAATCATTGCATTATAAACGGACCTCCCTTACCTGAAATTATTAACGAAACCCTAATCAAAAGCTCTGCAGAACTCTATTTACGTCCGTCAATACTTAAAGACCCCCTTTTGCAAAGAGAAAATACGGGAAATAATGCCCCTGCCGTAATTCATATTTCTATAGTAGAAGGAGATAAACTAAAACTTCAGATTGCTCAAAAAGGCGGTGGTGCAGAAAATATGAGCCAATTAAAGATGTTTACTCCCTCTGCCAAAGCTGATGAGATTAAGGACTTTGTAGTGGAGACAGTTACTCTGGCTAAAGGAAATGCCTGTCCACCTTTAATCATTGGAATAGGAATCGGAGGCAACTTTGAGACCTGTGCTCTGTTAGCTAAAAAGGCATTGTTTCAACCTCTGACCTCTAAAAATCCAATTGAACGATATGCCCTTTTAGAACAGGAAATCCTGAAAGGCGTTAATGAAACAGGAATCGGAGTGCAAGGTTTAGGCGGAAAAACAACTGCCTTAGCTGTGCATATTTTAAACGCTCCCTGTCATATTGCCTCCTTACCGGTAGCAGTAAATTTACAATGCCATTCCCACCGGCATATAGATATAGTTATCTAACTTATGAAAACATATAGATTTACCTTGCCTCTTTGTCCTGCTGATATTGCTCCACTGCATATTTCTGATAAGGTTTTGCTTACTGGTTGTCTGTTTACAGCCAGAGATGTAGCCCATAAAAGAATGGTGGATATTATAAAAAGAGGTAAAAAACTACCTTTAAACCTGGCAGAAACAACACTTTTTTACTGCGGACCAAGCCCTGCCAGACCAGGAAATATTTGTGGAGCAATAGGACCTACAACCAGTTCCCGAATGGATATTTATACCCCTCTTTTAATTCAAAACGGCTTGAGAGTTATGATTGGCAAAGGTGAACGCTCTATAGAAGTCCAAAAAGCAATTAAAAACTTCGGAGCGATATATTTTGTTATGCCTGGAGGTATTTCTGCCTATCTTTCACAGTTTATCGTTTCCTGTGAAACATTTCTGTGGCAAGAACTGGGTCCCGAAGCTATTCATAAACTTTGGGTGCAAGATATACCGGTGTATGCAGCGATAAAATAGCGAGATATAAAAGCCCCAAAGGGCTTAACAATGATAGCTATGGATGCGTAAGCCCCTTGAAAAAAGAAAGAAATAATAGGCAATATCTCATTCTTTCTTGTGTTCAAAAAAACAACTAAGGGCGACACAATAATGTAGACGGTTTTAAACTTCCAGACCTCAGGAGCTGCAGCATAGCAAAAAAAGAGATTGACATAAATGGGCATTTTCTATGCGTGGGACAGAAGGTTTAAATAACTGTTAAGAAAGAGAAACAGGAGACCAAGCGTATGAGATTATTCAGAAGTCGCCTAATCTTTCTCTTGCTGTTTCTGCTCCTATTGTTAAGCACAGTGATAATTGCACAGAAGCAGTCAGACGCAGAAAGATATATAGTAGAGGATTTCAAAGTAGAAGATATTCCTGCAGATGACGGAACAGGATTAATGCTTTCGTGGAAGCCCTTGGAGCGGGACAAAAGAATTATTGAATACCGCATTTACAGGGGAGTAAGTCCTGATACCCTTTTCTTTTTAGATGCCATTCCGGTTAATGTAAAAACAGGTGTTGCTTCTGAGAGGATGTTCTATTATGATAATTCCGGCAGTGAATTTTTTGATATTTCTTCGCCTCGCAAGTTAAAGAAAGAAAAGCAGCAGGGTAAAAATAGTCCCTTATATCAAAAAATGCCTCGTAACATTCCTTTTTTAGCAGAAATATCTGGTAAATTTTCTCTGCTTTCCGTTAGCGAAAAGAACAAATACTATTACAGCAGTCAGAAAGTTACATTGGATAAACCCCAAGAACAAGGTTCGGAAAAGGAAAAACAGGAAGAGGGAGAAACCTATGCGGGATTGAAAGACAATCAACAGACAGTGTATTGTTTCTTAAATCCCGGGGAGAAATACTATTATACCATTGTAGCGGTGAATGAAAGAAGGCAGTTTCAAAAGCACGCTAAAATTACAGCAGGTAGCCCTGAACCTAATGCTCCAGAACCGGCAACAGCATTACACAGTGTGGTTTTAGAAGATAGCAGGGAATTACGGTTTGAATGGGAACTTCCATTATACAATTCGGACATAGCTCAATATCGTATTCATCAAACACCTCTTTTTACACTTACGGAGTGGGATTCGCTTCGCTTACATCCTGAACTGTTTCAGACCAAAACAGTAGTTCTGCAAAGCGGTTTAGTAGGGTACGGTTCCGGAAAAAATTATAGCCAGGTTTCTATTCCTGAAGAGGCGTCTCTGGCGGCATATATTAATTCAGCTTATACTTTGGAATTAATAGATGCGGATGGTTTCAGCAGTTTTTCCGCTCTTTCTAAACCCAGGATAACACATAGTAAAGACCTTCCTGCCAAACCGATAATAAAAATGGAAGATAAGCCCAATGACAAAGGTGACCGCTTAACTGTTGTTTGGGATCATCCTATTTGTTTTGTAGTTAAGACCACAGCTCTGAACAGCAAATTCAATAAATTCAGGGTAAATTATCAGTTGAATAAAACCGAAACTCAGCAAGTGGATAACATCTATTTTGAGTTCTACAAGAAGGGTGAGGAAAAACCCTTTGCCAAAATTAACGAGTTTTATCAGGATAACAGTGTTATCTTAAAAGTTCCCAATAATTACGATTACAAAAAGGGATTTCGGGTAAAAATTACTTTGGCAGGTAAGCCAGAAATACCTAAGGACTATAGTATAGAGCAGGATTTGGAATATGACCCCAATATGCTGGCTATTTTACCTACCAAAGCACTTTATCGTAATGGCAAAGATGTATCTAAAATCAGCAATGTAGTTTACCGCAAGAATGTCTATTCCAAGCAGTTAACTTTGGTTAAGCGCAATACCTCTTATGATAATTCTTTAGATGTTACAATTCCTTATGCTACTATGATTCAAAAGCCGGTTAACGGTTTTACTTTTGCCCAGGGTGATACTTTGATAACCTATATCAATGGAGAGAGGCAAGCGCGTAAATTAAAGCCGGGAGATATAAAAACACCTTTAGCTTTAATTTCTCCCAATATTGATTTGGTTTATGACAAAGAAAATGAAACGCGCATTGAGACCAATATTTTCCCCGATTTAGGCAGAAAAGAAGCACAGGAAAAGGTGGAGGAGCTAACTAAAAAAATTGCAGAGCTAAAAGACAAGATAACCGGTGAGACCAATCCTGCTGTGGCTGAACAGTTAAATCAAAATATAGAGCAATTGCAAAAGCAATTAAATGCTTACAGTAAAAATGAACATCTGGTTAATGCCAATAAAATTACAAACCGGAAAAGCAGAATGCGTTATATTGCTAAAGTACGAGAGGACTATTCCCGATACAGCACTTATCAGGTTGTTCGTACTAATAGCAGAGGGCTTTTTACGGAAAGTGACCTGTTAAAAGACGGAGATGATATATTCTATATGAAGCCCGTTTCTAATGTTTTTGATACCAATAAATATACTACCCTTGTGGCAATGCTTATTTTCGGCTTAATGGTAGTTATTTTTATCAATTTAGCCAAGCGTGGCAAGGACTTGTATATAAGGCCAATTGCCGGTTTGGAAGAAATTGATACAGCAGTTGGTAGAGCAACGGAAATGGGACGTCCGATTATGTATATGATGGGATATGGTTCTTTAGGAGATGTAGCTACTATTGCTTCAATGGGAATTTTAAGTTTGGTAGCTAAGAAAGCTGCAGAATATGATATTAAACTTATTGTGCCCGTTTATAATTATATCGTTATGCCGGTAGTTCAGGAAATTGTTAGAGATGCACATTATTCCGTAGGTCGTCCGGATAGTTATGATAAAAACAGTGTATTCTTTTTAACCGATGTCCAGTTTGCTTATGTAGCTGGTGTGAATGGAATTATGATTCGGGAAAGAGCTGCAACTAATTTCTATATGGGTTATTTTGCTGCAGAAGCATTATTGATGACTGAAACGGGTAATGGTATTGGAGCTTATCAAATTGCCGGAACAGATGCCATCACGCAGATTCCCTTTTTTATAACAACTTGTGACTATACTTTAATTGGAGAAGAGCTTTATGCCGCTTCTTCCTATTTAAACCGTGAACCAATGCAACTGGGAACTTTGAAAGCGCAGGACTATTACAAATTCCTGATTTTTGCCTTTGTAATTGCCGGAGCGGTTCTTTCCACTTTCCAGTTGACTGGTCTTAGTGAATTATTTCCCCTAAAATAAATGAGGTTCTAAATGAAGAAGACAATACCTTTAATCATCGTAATCGTGGGGGGCATCATCTTTGTGCTTTATGCCTTAAGTCCCCATAAGCTTTTACAGGATGACTTTTATAACAAGTTCTATCTTCCCTGGGCTTATGCATCTTCTCCTTGGGCTGCTCTTTTGGGAGTTATCAGTTTATGTATGATGCACAGCAATAAAATTAAAAGAAAAGCTCCCAAATGGCAATACAGTTATTTCTTTTTTGCCGGATTTATTATTACTTCTCTAGCTGGTTTTATCGGCGGAACTCAAAAAGGTAGTGTTTTGATGTGGATTTTTGAGAATATGCAGATGCCAATGAGTTCCACAATGTTTTCCCTTTTGGCATTTTATATGGCTTCAGCTGCCTATAAAGCATTTAGAGCGCGTTCCGTGGAAGCTACCGTTTTGCTTCTTGCCGCAATTGTAGTTATGTTGGCGCAGGTGCCTTTGGGAGTTAAGATTTATAAGAATCTGCCGATTATATCACAATGGATACTGGATGTTCCTAATCTTGCATCCAAAAGAGGAATTGCCATTGGTGTTGGACTTGGTGGTGTAGCAACTTCCCTGAAAATTCTTTTAGGTATTGAGCGTTCCTATTTGGGTGGAACGGATTAAGCAAAGGGAGGATGAAGAATGAACTTTTTTGAAAGAATGCAAAGTTTAGACCGGCGCTGGATCTACATTGTAGTAGCGCTGGCAATTATCATCCCGTTAATGATACCCTACAATTCGGATAATGTAACTTCTCCGCCTACGGAGAACTTGTATCAGATGATTGATTCCTTTGCCGGCAGAGAAGATAGAGCTGTCCTTTTAAGTTTTTTACACGATGCTGCTACGATGCCTGAACTTTATCCTATGGAAATAGCTATTATCCGGCATTGTTTTGAAAGAAATGTAAAGGTCTTTGCTCTTACTTTTTTAACTTCAGGAGCTCCTATTATTGATTATGCTTTCAATTCGGTAAAAGAAGAATATCCTGATATAAAAAGCGGGGTGGACTATTGCAATTTTGGCTATAAACCTCAGCCGTTGGCTGTAGTTTTGGGAATGGGAGATAATATTGCCAATGCTGTAAATACTGATGCTGAAGGGCGCAAACTGGAAAGCTTGCCGATTATGAAAGGAATAACCAATTACAACGAAATGAACCTGGTAGTGGAATTTTCCGGTAGCACTGCAGGAACTTATTGGATATATTATGCGCGACCCAAATTTGGAGTTAATGTTGCTTTGGGAGTTACAGCAGTTATGGCTGCCGATGAATATCCCTATTTGCAATCGGGTCAATTAATTGGTATGCTGACAGGACTTAAGGGTGCAGCGGAATATGAAAAGCTGGTTGATGTTTTTGCTGCTTATCGTGATCCGGCAATTGACTATAGTGTTAAAACAGATGCGGAAGGAAACAAGATTCTGCCAGGGCGTCCCTTTGGCAAGGAAGTTCTAAATGATGAGAGCACAAAGAAATTGATCAATATTACCACGCAAACGAAGGCGGAATTTACTCCCGAGGAATATACTGCATTTGTAGCCAAATATCCGGAGCAGAAAGCAATTTTTGACCAATTGAAAGAAGAACAAAACGGCACAATAATTATTGATGTAACGAAGATAACTCCGGAACTGAGAAATCAGATGGGAGAAAATGCTTACCGGGAAATCAATCGGCTTACACATAATATCAGTTATAAATTCAAAGTAGCCAGAATTGGAATGAATGCTCAATCGGTTGCCCATATTATGATCATCATCTTTATCCTTTTGGGTAATATCGGTTATTTCATTCAGAAAGCCAAAACGGCAGAAAAGTAAGAAAGGGAGGATAACAATGAGTTTTGAATTATTTAGTAATCTCGTAGCAGCATTTTTAACCCTGTGTATTTTCTCCTTCCTTTATAAGGAAAATCCCTTTTATAGAATGGCGGAACAACTGTTGGTGGGAGTTTCCCTGGGTTATACTTTAGTGTTTACTTATGAACGGACATTTATTCCGTATGTGTGGCAGCCGATTATTCTAAAACATAATTTTGTCCTTATTTTACCCTGCCTGATGGGAATACTTTATCTGTTCCGTTTTTCGCGCAAACTGGGTTGGCTTTCCCGTTATCCTATTGCCTTTTCTATGATATATATCGGTATTGGTGTTCCGATGGGAATTCATGCTGGAATTTTAGTGCAGTTGCGTCAGGCGATGGTTCCCCTGGAAAATATCAATCTCATTCTTATTCTTTTAGGCACAATTGCCGTTCTGTTATACTTCTTTTTCTCTAAAGCCCATACTGGTGCTTACGGAAAATTTGTCGGGTTGGGAAAATGGTATATGATGATTGGTTTTGGTGCCTCTTTTGGTTTAACGGTTATGGCGCGTATTTCCTTGCTGATTGGAAGAATTCAATTCCTGGTAATAGATGTTTTGGGATTGATGAAATAGCTCAATTTAGGAACCTTTTAGTTCCCTTTTAGCATAACAGTTGTATAGATTTAAGTTACTGGTATTGTGGGAAGAGAAACAAGGGAACCTTGGTTTAGGGATATAAAAATGAAAAAATATCTTATTGTAATCGGAATTATTCTGTTGATAGGGATTTCATTGCTTTCCACGGATGATGCAAAACCTGCTTCCCTGAAAGGTAAAATAACAGAATTTTCCGCTTCCGATATGCCTTTTGACGATGGTAGCGGAATTGTATTGAAATGGAAACCTCTGGATAAATCGTTTCGCATTATTAATTATAATATCTATAGAGGCGTTAGTCCCGATTCCCTGTTTTATATTGGCAGTATAGAAGTTGATCCCAAATTAGGTGTTTTGTCACCGGAATTATATTTCTACGATAAGGGAGAAGAACCCTTTATAGAATTTGAAACGGCTCCCCAAAAGCTGAAAAAGGAAAAACAGCAAAGCCATAATAGTCCGCTTTTCAAAAAGTTTCCCCGGCAACCGGAATTGCTTTCTACAATGCTGACCAGATACAATATTATAGGAGCCATCAATAATTCCAAGCTTTATCATAGTTCCAAACCGGTGACAAAAGATGAAGATATTATGGCGGGCTTGAAATTAAACCGGTTTGAAACCATTTTAGGTTTTCCCAAAGCGGGCCAGGAATATTACTACACAGTTCTGGCAGTGAACGAAAGAGGAAAATATTTGCCTTATGCGGATATTCAAAAAGTAATTCCTGAAGATAATCCGCCAGAACCATCCGCAAATTTTTCCAGCACTTACATCCAAGATACGGGAGTTTTCAATTTTGAATGGCTACCACCATCTTCTTCGGAAGATATTGCAATGTGGGAGGGTTGGCTGATTCCTTTAAAGCAAAAACCGAATAATGGTGAATTACTTTCTGAAAATTGGCAAAATAGCGCTATTCCCCTTTTCCAGATTCCCAATTATTCCGGAGCCGTAAATACCTGTTATAGTGTAGATACCAAAGAAGAAGGGATAAATTTACCTGCCAATTTGGCAGATTATTATCCTGTGCTTTCTTACAGCGACTATATGGGTCAAAGTGCAGCCGTTTCAGCTAAAAATTTTCGTATCCTGAATTCTTCACAGCAGCTTAAAATACCACAAATTGAGGTTAAAGATAAACCCAACGACAAAGGAGATTATTTATCTGTTTCTATGGGAAAACCCCTGGTTTTTGTCAGCCAAGTGCTTTATTTGAATAAGGCAAAGACAGCTTTACGGATAAATTACGAAATTTCCAATAATGAACATTATAAAATTAAGGAATTGAGGTTTACCGTTCTTGATTCCTTAAATAAAGAAATTGGCAAGGTCTCCGAATACTATTTGGATAAGACAATTCATTTCAAACTACCGCAACAGTATATCGCTATTAAAAATATGAAAATCCGCATTGCCGTTCAAACTAACGGCAACGGTAGCTTTGAAGATTATACAGAACAGCATATTGTTTATGATGAAGGGAATAAAATTTTTAGGGGCGAAAATATCTACTATCAGAATGAACCGGTGAATAAGCTCTATTATGAAATTCTTACCCGCAATGGTTTTGATCCTGATTTTCTGTTTGGAGAGAGGACTAATGGCTTAACCCGGGCTTATGACCATTCCATTCCCTACGAAAGTATTGTGTATAAAAGCATTCTGGATTATGATAACAAGAGTAAGCGTCTGATTTTAGACCCGCAAATAACAATAGCTGTTGATCAGGTAAACGGATATACTTTTGCTGTTCCCTTATTCCGTAATAAATTTGAACAAGACCTGAAAAAACAAAAAGAGGAACTGGATAATTTATTGGCGGAAAAAAACAAATATCCTGCTAATGCTATTCCCGATTCTTTATTGGCGGCAATTCAGGAAGCGGAAGGAAATTATAACTTTATAACGAAGCATCCTGCTTATCTGCAAGCTCAAAAGGCAAAGACCAATAAGGAATGGCTGAAGACCTTATTAGCTACGCATAATAAAAATATGCGCAGTTATTCCTACAAGGTTATTAAAACAGATGGAAAAGCCAATTTTGTAACTACTGCCATTTATGCCGATGCTAAAGGGAATACCACATTTTATCCGCGGAGCGATTGGTTTGATACTACCAAATATATTACTCTTGCTGCTTCTATTTTATTGTGTTTATTCCTTATTTATGCCATCATTCAAAGTCGGAAAGGCAATGCTTATATCAGACCCATTGCCGGTTTGGAATCTATTGAAGAAGCAGTTGGCAGAGCTACAGAAATGGGGCGTCCTATAATGTTTGTTCCCGGTTGGGGAACTTTAGGTGATCCCGATACGGTTGCTTCAATGCTGATTTTAGGGCAGGTAGCAAAAAAAGCTGCCGAATTTGATGTCCGTTTAATTTCACCTCATTGCGACTATATGGTTTTGCCTTTAGCTCAGGAAATTATTCAAAATGCGTATAATGAAGTTGGACGTCCGGATGCCTTTAATTCCAATGATATTTTCTTCATTTCTTATGATCAGTTTCCTTACTGTGCAGGAATCAATGGAATAACCGTGAGGGAAAGAGTTGCCACCATTTTTTATATGGGATATTTTAATGCTGAAGCACTGCTTTTAACGGAAACAGGAAACCAAACAGGCGCTTTTCAGATTGCCGGAACCGATGCTATAACCCAAGTGCCGTTCTTTATTACTACCTGTTCTTACACCTTGATTGGAGAAGAATTTTACGCCGCTTCTGCTTATATTTCCCGCAATCCCGACCTTGTCAGTATGCTGAAAGCATCGGACTATTTTAAGGCAGTAATTATTATTGTTTTGTTGATTGGAACTTTATTGGCAACACTGAATTTTACCGGCTTTATTAATGCCTTTCCGATTGAATAAAAAAGGTGGAAAGGTCTTAAACACCGGATGGTTGAAATTTTTGTCAACCTCTAATAAAATATGAAATTACCACTACAGTATTTCATTATTCTCCGGAATTTTCCTAACTCCTACTAAATAAATATAATTACATCTTCTTCCTTGATTGCATTGCTTACCCATTGCTTACCCATCGCTAATGCCATCCGTAATGGGTAAGCAATGCTTCAGCAATTCAGGCAGGAAATAAATCCCATTTTTGTCACCGAGAATAGCTTTTTGTCACCTTATATTATTATGGGAGCAAGATAATTGGTCTACCGAATTCTGCTGCGCGAGATGCGGAAAATAATACAAACAATATAAATAGCAGATTTAAAAGGCATAAATATTTTTTATTTTATGCTGATTCTCGCTTGCACAGGAATGACCAATAACTTATCCCCAAAAAATGCTATAAGGAGAAAAGAAATGAAAGCAACACGCGCCAATCTTCTGGGTGAATTTACTGGTCACTTGGATGGACTTATCTATTACCGGAGCAAGAAAAACGGCAAACTTTATGTGCGCCGGCGCTTTAAATTCAAAAATCATCCCGCTCATCCGGTATTTACAAAAAATATCCAAAACATTTATGCACTTTCCCCTTCAGAGGGTTATAAGCAAAACTTGAAAATATATATTGCCTTGTTCAACGCTAATCTGCCGGAGGGAAAAAAGCCCTTGCACACTTGGACAAATGCTTACACAACATTGATGTTCGCTTTGCAAAAGGCATTTCCCGAGACGGTAAATCTCGGCACTCTTACAAGAGACCAAATCTATAGCCAAAACCTTCCCTGCAAAAGCGTAAAACAGGCAGTAGAAGCAGGTTTGTTACCCCTTGTTGAGACATACGAACTCCTCAGCGCAGAATTTTAGACAATATAAGTTAGATACGGGTATTTGGGGGAAGTGTTTTTAAAAATAGAGGACTATTCTTAAAGTCAAAGAATACAGCTACTGGAAAAAGGGTTGGCAAATTCTTTCTTTGCCACAGCAACCCAAGATTTCTAAAGGAATTTATACTTTTGCTCTCTACCCTCTGCTCTCAGCGCTCAGCTCTCAACTTTCTGCTCTTTGCCCTCCGCCTATTTGATGATGGTAACTTTTTTCTGTCTGCTTTGATTGCGAGAATTCAATTGTAATAAATAAACTCCGTTAGGTAAATTCAGGTTTAAGTTCTGAGAGACAATGCCATTAGCACCACCAGTAAAGGTTTGTTCACAGACCTTTTGTCCCCGGATGTTATAAACAATAAGTTTGGCAGGTGACTTATCCTGAAAATAACTGATAGTAAAACTATTGTGAATAGGATTGGGTTTCACTACCAGTTGCAGAAAAGCAGGATTTTGGTTCTCATCTTCAACTGCATTAGGTGTAATGGTTAAAGTTATAATATTGGAAGGAGAAGATATGTGGTCGGGAGAATAAAACGCACACACATAAAAAGAATAAGTTCCCGGTGTTAAATCGGAAATGCTGCAGGAAGTTGTTTCTGCAGGTAAAGTTGTATACAGCTCTTCATCCACATAGACAAAATAATTGTCCGGACTAATTGATGGTGCCTGCCAACTTAAATAAACGGTTCCTTGAGCATCTACATAACCATTCAGAAATTGAGGAGCAGGATAATAAGCACCTCCCAAAGTTCCATCCGGATTTAAGCGCATTGCATAAATATCATAGTTAACCCCTTCCTCATAAGCCAGAACACACCAGCCGGTATTAGCAACATCCAAATCAAAATGCAGTTTGGGATTTCCCACGGAATCAAGAAAAATATCAGCACTCCAGGGACTACTTTGATCGCTTTTTACGGCATTAACTTTCAAGTGCTCATTGTAGCTGTCTCCCGGGTTAGCAGCCAAGGAATAAATACCATAAGCGGTATCCTGATAAAAATAAGCTGCAACAGGCTCGGAATAAGAATTACCTTGAGCAATTATCTGCACTCCAGTATCTCCCCAATAACGATTTCCCGAATAATCCATAAGCTGTCTGGCAAGTCCTATATTATTTTGATCCGGATCGGTAGTGCGATACCAGGCAAAAATCTTTTCATTAACTGTGTCCACTGCTAACTTGGGATAATATTGCTGATTGAAAGTATCTGTGGAAATAAGAGTTCCGTTTTCAGATGTAGTAACAGTTCCACTGGAATTAACTCTTGCCATATAGACCTCATTGATCATATCATTATAACGATCATCATACCAGGCAAGAACTGCTCCTCCATTACCATCAGACACAAAAGGAATAATCTGTTCCCAGGCAGGTAAGCCACATACATTATTGATAGCTACATCCCAAATAGTCGTTCCCTGCGGAGAAAGTTTGGTTACAAAAATCTGACGGTTGGGAGCCCAAAAAGGTCCGCTGTCTATATAATATTTCAGCAATAAGTTGCCATCTCCGGAATCCAGCAATTGGGGCCAGGTAAAACTAATGGCATCACCGGCAAAAGTGAGGCCATTTGTTCCCCATAAAAGCTCTCCGCTTGTAGATATTTTTTGTATGTGGATTTCGGTTGTTAGAGCTAATCTTTGCCAGGCAACATAAACATCACCACTGGAATGACAGAGAAGAATTGGACTTAGATTACTGAAATCAGCACTGGTATCGTTGGAAAGAGCTATGCCATTTGGAGAAAGCAAGATATTGCCATCACTATCCACTTTATAAAGCATTATATTGTTAACTCCAGCAGTGCGAATATCCTGAAAAGTAAGCCAGGCATTTCCTGAACTATCCACATCCAAATCCCATTCGGTTAACCAAGTCATTTGCGGAAAGTTGCTGACCAAAATGCCCTGGGGATTTTGCCATAAATGATTACCTGAGGAATCCAAATACTGCATCCAGACCTCATAATTTCCGTTTAAATTGTCAAAACGGGCAAGATACATATTCCCATTATCACAAATAGCAATTTTGGGGATAACCTGCTCTCCGGCACCTCCTGCTAAAAGAGTTGGAGTTAATGCAGAATTGCTAAATTGAGCATTTAATCCGCAGAAAAGCAGGAAAAGAGATAATAGGAGGATGATTCTTTTCATTTTTTACCTCTGATTGGGTTTTGTTTAGAGACAATCTAATCATTTTTGGGAGGAAGGCAAATGACTAATTCTTTACGAGTATGCGGGAACAAGAAAAAATTTTGGTAAGGGTATGTTACTTGTTACAAGGGGCTTACGCCACCTTTTACATCATTGTGTCGCTCTCCGAGCTTTTAATGTATCTCAACCTTCTAAACCTTCTAAACCTTCTCAACCCTCTCAACCTTCTCAACCCTCTCAACCTTCTCAATTACTTTCTGTTTTCCTTCTAAATTTAATTCTTCATTTCCCTGTTGGCTTCTACCCTTTTAGCAAGCTCCGTCTACAAAGTGCTTGACTTAAAATCTTTTGTATAGATTATGGTAAAGATATTCTTTGAGATTAGATAAAGAAAAAAGGCAATACAGCAGGTGGATAGAAAAAAGCCAGAGATTATAAACAAGGGATTTCCTTTTGTGGTTATTGTTTTAAGCGCAATTTTGGGAATTGGTTCGCGTAAATATGGAAATTATCTGCCGAAGTTTATTGCAGAATATACCGGTGATACAATGTGGGCATTAGCTTTTTATGCTTTATTCTGGATGTTTTTTTCCCGTAAAAGGAATTGGGAGATTGCTTTGTTAACCTTTGATTTTTCCTGCTTAATTGAACTTAGCCAATTGTGGCATCCTTTCTGGCTGGAAAAAATCCGTTCTACTATTATCGGTGGTTTACTTTTAGGTTTTGGTTTTCGTTATACTGACCTGTTTTGCTATTTTGCCGGTTGTCTTTTGGGTTTTCTTATATTTTCTTTAGGTAAAAGCAGGAGAAGCAATAAAAAGCTATTTGGGGAGGCAACTTGCTTATAAAAATAACCTTTTCATCTTTTTTGATTGACGAAAATCGTCTCTTTTGCTATTATGGAATAAAATATGTTTATAGATAAGGATATATAACCCTGGAGGTTAAAAAAATGCTGCAAGGAACTTATGTTGCCCTCATTACACCCTTTAAAAATGGCAGTATTGACTGGACTGCTTTAGAAGACCTGATTCAGTTTCATCTGGATAATGGAACAACAGGTATTTTACTTTTAGGAACAACTGCTGAAACAAGCGCTCTGGCTTCCGATGAAAAAGATGCTCTTTTGCGTTTTGCTCTGAAAAAAATTGATGGAAAGTTACCTGTAATAATTGGCACCGGAACAAACAATCTACATCAGACCCTGGCTTCCACGCAAAAAGCAAAAGAATTAGGAGCTGATTATGCTTTGGTTATTACTCCCTATTACATCAAGCCCACGCAAAAAGGTATGTTGGAATACTTTGGCATCATTGCTTCCAAAATTGATATTCCCATTGTGATTTATAATGTCCCCGGTAGAACAGGAGTGAATATTACTGCTGCTACCACTGTTGAATTGGCAAAGACCTATCCCAATATTGTCGGAATTAAAGATGCCAGCGGAAATTTAGTGCAGGTAACGCAAATTGTGCGTGATGCTCCGGAAAATTTTTCTGTGATGTGCGGTGAAGATGCTTTGAACCTTCCTTTAATTGCTATTGGGGCTAAAGGAACTATTTCTGTTACTGCTAATGTAGCTCCAAAACTGATGAGTGAACATATTGCCACCTGTTTGAAGGGTGATTTTATTACAGCAGCCAAACAGCATCAATATTTGGCTCGCTTAAATGAAATGATGTTTATTGAAACCAATCCTATTCCCGCGAAAGAGGCACTGGCAATGATGGGAAAAATTACTTTGGCATTTCGCAGTCCTATGTGTCCTCTAATGGAAAACAATCGTGCTCTGCTAAAACAATGTCTGCAGGACTATAAACTGATATAAGAGGTAATAAATGAAACAAAAAAAGTTGCTCTATGGCTTCCAGCTGATTGACAAGAAAGAAATTAAAGAGATAAAGGTAACTGCCTATCGCTATCAGCATTTGCAAAGCGGTGCAGAACTTATGCACTATGAATGTGATGATGATAACAAGGTTTTTATGATCGGGTTTAAAACAGTTCCAGAAGATAATACCGGTTGCCCTCATATTATGGAACACTCAGTCCTGAATGGGAGTAAAAACTTTCCTGCCAAAAGCACTTTTATGGAACTGGTTAAAGGAAGTATGAACACTTTTGTGAATGCTTTGACCTTTACCGATATGACCTGCTATCCTGTAGCCAGCACCAATAATAAGGATTTTATAAACCTGATGCGGGTTTACCTGGATGCGGTGTTTTTCCCCAATATTTATAATGAACCCAATATTTTACATCAGGAGGGATGGCATTTGGAATTGACCTCCGAAGATGCTCCTTTGAAATATAAGGGTGTTGTTTATAACGAAATGAAGGGTGCTTTATCCTCTCCCGAAAACAGTATCAATAGAAAATCCCGTCAAGCACAGTTTCCTGATACGCCCTACGGTTTTGAAAGCGGAGGTGATCCTGAAGCCATACCGGAACTAACTTATGAAAAGTTTATTGCTTTTCACCAAAAATACTATCATCCTGCCAACAGCAAAATAACTCTTTATGGCGATATGGATATTGAGGAAACCCTGAAAATAATAGATGAGGAATACCTTTCCCAATTTGAAGATAACAACGAAAAAGTGCAAATCCCTCTCCAAAAACCCTTCGGGAAAACCAAAGTGCTGAAAATGGAAATCCCTGTGGAAGAAGGCAAAGATATTGAAGATCAATATTATCTTGCCCTCAATTGGACTTACGGACAGATTACCGATAAATATCTGTCGCAGACATTAAAGGCATTAGCGGAAATGCTGATGGATACTCCTGCTTCACCCTTAAAAAAGGCAATTCAGGATTCTGGCTATGCTAAAGACAGCACAATCGTTGTGGAAGATGATATCCTGCAGCCAACCGTATTTCTGCTCTGTAAACAAGTGAAAAAGGAAAATATTGAACCCTTGACCAAACTGATCAAACAGGAACTGAAAAGAATAGTGAAAGAAGGTCTGGATAAAAAACTGATTGAAGCGGTTATCAATAAAATGGAATTTAACTTGCGGGAAGCTCAATATAGATTTTATCCCAGGGGCTTGATTTATGCCCTTAATTCACAAGGACTTTGGATGCATAACGGCAATCCGGTAGATAAACTTGCCTTTGAGCCAATGCTGAAAGAACTACGCAAAGGACTGAAAGAACCCTATTTTGAAGAACTTATAGAAAAAGCAATCCTGAATAATAAACACTCCAGCCAAATTACCTTTGTTCCCGTCCCAGGTTTGATTCAAAAAATGGAACAGGAAACCGCGGAAAAATTAGCTGCTCTGAAAAAGAAAATGACCAAAAAAGAAATTGCCAAACTAATTGAATTCAACAAAAAACTGATTCAATGGCAGCAGGAACCCGAAACCAAGGAAAATCTGGAAAAAATACCTATGCTTTCCTTAAGTGACCTCAATCCTGAGGCAAAACACTATCCTACCGAAGAAGACATCTGGAACGATATTAAACTTTTGAAACATCCCGCAAACACCAACGGTATTGTCTATTTCAAATCCTACTTTGACCTTGCCCATGCAGAAGAAGAAGACCTGCCCTGGATTAAGCTTTACACTCAACTGGTGGAATGGATGAACAGTGAAAATTACAGCTATGCAAAACGCTCTACAGAAATTGATAGTAATACCGGTGGAATTTATTTGGATATAGCTCTTTATAATAGTTACCAAACCCCGGATGATATTTTACCCAAGATCCTTTTACGCGGGAAAGCAGTTAAAAACAAATTCGGTAAACTAATGGAGCTTGCTTCCGATTTTGCTCTAAAGCCCCTTTTTGATGAACCAGAACGCTTAAAAAAACTACTGGCAGAATTAAAAGCCAAAAGTGAAGCAATGTTATCCTTCAGAGGACACACAATTGCCATTCAAAGAATGCTAAAACCCCTTTCTCAAATATATCATTGGATAGATATAACTAATGGACTGGGTTACTATCATTTCCTTTGTGACCTGGTGAGCAATATGGATTCTGCCATTGATGAAATAATGGAGGAACTGAACTGGATTAAAAAGACCTTCTTTACTACCCATAATATGATTATCAGCATTACGGCAGATGCAGATATAATACCTTCTGCCATAGAAAAACTGGGAACTTTTGCCGATAATGTTTCTACCGAGGCATTTGCACCCGTAGAAAGTCATTTTGCCGTGCGGCAATTCAACGAAGGTATTTATGCTCCGGTGCAAGTTCAATTCTGTGCCAAAGGCGGTAACTTTTTCCGTAAGGGCTTTTCCTACAGCGGTAAACTTAGAGTTCTAAATAACATTCTGCGGAGTAGTTATCTGTATCAGGAACTTCGCGTGAAAGGTGGCGCTTACGGAAATATGAGTGATTTTACCCTTGGCGGTTATTTATACTTTGTTTCCTATCGCGATCCTAACTTAAGAGAAACCCTGGAGGTCTATAACACCATTCCCGAGTTCTTAAGGAATTTTGATTGTGATAAGCGGGAATTTGATAAATATATCATCGGTGAAATTTCGTCTTTGGATTTTCCTTTAACTCCTGAAGGAATAGGAGATAAAGCGGATGAGGATTATATCACCGGTTTCACTTTTGAAGATAGACAGCAAATTAGGGATGAAGTGCTTTCCGCTAAAATTGAAGATATGAGAAACTATGCCGAACTGATTGAAGCGGTTATGAGTAAAAATCACTATGCCGTTTTCGGTTCGGAAAGCAAAGTGAAAGAAGCTGCAGACCTCTTTGATGCTATAACTCCCGCGCTTAGATAGACCCCCTTTTGCCCTGGAGGGAAATGAAACAAAAAGATAAAAAGAAAACAAAACGCTGGACAGGCAAAATAAAAAATGTCCATCTGCCAGATATTGAAATCCTGGATGAGATTAAAGAAAAGGCAGAATTTAAGGCATCACGCATCAGCACAAAAGCAAACCAGTCCTATAAGGAAGGGCTTAAATTGGTGCAGGGCAGAATTATGGAAATTAAAAGCAACTACCGCTATATTGTAGAAATTAACGGTGAACTGGTAACAGCTAAAATGAGCGGACGACTGAAACAGTTCTTGTATCAAAGCCATACAATTGCTGCCGTAGGAGATTTTGTTTCCGTAGATGTTGCCAATAATTCAGATAGACGCATTGAAAAAATTCTGCCCCGTCGCTCCGCTTTAATTCGTTACGGAACAGGGAGTTTTCAAAAAGAGATTATTCTGGCTGCCAATATAGATCAGGTAATTATTACCTCTTCCTGGAGAAAACCAAGATTTAAGGCAGGACTTATAGACCGCTACCTTTGTATAGTTGCCATCCAGAATTTGAAACCCATCATCGTTATCAACAAAATAGACCTGCTGGAAGATGAACAAGAACTAAAAGAACAAACTGCTTATTATGAAGCAATGGGCTATCCTCTTATTTGTACTTCTGCAATTAACGGAACCGGTATGCAGGAATTGAAGGAATTGTTGAAAAATAAAGATTCAGTGTTTACAGGGCATTCCGGAACCGGAAAGACCTCGCTAATAAACTATTTGGAACCCTCCTTAAACCTTCCTACAGCAGAAGTTAGCGACCGCAATGAAAAAGGAAAACATACTACTTCACAATCAATATTAATTCCCTGGAGTTTTGGAGGTCATCTTTTAGATACCCCAGGAATTAAAACCATCACTTTGCATAGTGAAGATAAAGAACATATTCCTAAGGTCTTCCCCGGTTTTGAACGCTTGTATAGTAAATGCAAATTTAGCGATTGCCGTCATATTAATGAAGATGGCTGTGCCGTTTTGGAAGCGATGGAAGAAGGAATTATTCCTTATGAACGCTACGATAGCTATCAATATCTTTATGCGAGTTTATAATGCAAAATTTTGCGGTTTATATCAATCCTGAGTTCAGTGACAAAAAAAGTATCTATAACTTGCTGGAAAAATTAAGGAACGATTCCGACATCAATTTCTTCAGCATAGAATCCATTCCCGATTTACCTAAAGAGCTATTTAAACCCTTACCTAAACCGGCAAACAGTAAACACATTGACTGCATCCTGGTTTTTGGCGGTGATGGAACTATATTAAAAGCCAAGGATTTGGCTCTGTTAACCGGAGCTCCCATTTTAGGAATTAACCTTGGCTATTTGGGTTTCCTTTCCGAAAGTGTTCTTCCTGAAATTGCTTCATCCATTGAAAACCTGAAACAGGGAAAATACCGTTTACTGCATAGAATGTTAATAGAATGCCATCTGAAAAGGGAGGGAAAAATTATCTATGAAGCATTGGCATTAAATGATGCCGTTATTTATAAAGCGGAAAGTCCGGGCTTAATTCATATTCGGATTAAAGCCAGTGGACGCTATGTATTTGATACCCGGTGTGATGGAGTTATAGCAGCCACTCCTACCGGTTCAACTGCCTATTCACTTGCAGCAGGAGGTCCAATTTTAGCTCCGGAAATGAAGGCAATTGTTCTTGCTCCACTCAATCCTCATATTTTAGCTATCAGACCTATGGTTTTTCCGGCAACGGAACGCTTGGCGATGAAGGTTTATGGCTTAAGTCAACCAGCGATGTTACAAATTGACGGTCAAAATTCACAGACCATTCAAGAAGGTGATGAGGTTTTTGTAACTGCTTCCGAGCGTAGCGTTTCCTTCATCAAGCTTTCCAATCGGACTTTCTATCAAATCCTGCGCAGGAAACTCAATTTGGGCAAGTAATGTTATCCGAGCTTTACATAAAGAATTATCTTCTGGTTCCGGAAATGCGCTTATCTTTGGATAAGGGCTTAACCGTTATCAGTGGAGAAACGGGAGCTGGTAAATCTATTGTAGCAGGTTCAATTTCTCTTATTTTCGGAGATAACTTAGCCGGCATTGAAGCATTTGATAAAGAACAGCCAATCTATCTGGAAGTAAGCTATAACCTTGAAAAAGCGGAAGAACTGAATAACTTCCTTGCTCAAAACGGAATAGAAACAGAAGAAGAGTTAATCTTGGCACGGGAAATAAGTCCTAACGGCAAATCCAGCTATTATGTAAATGGACGCAAAGTAGGAGTAAGCTTACTGAAAGAATTGAAAAGTTATCTCATTGATTTTCACCATCAAAGGGATCAACAGCGTTTGCTTTCTCCTTCCTATCAACTTGATTTATTGGATGCTTATGCTGATTTGACAAGCATTAGAGAGGAATTTGCCAATTTATACAGAGAACTGAAAGCAGGGCTGAAAAAACTGGATGAACTGAAAAAAGAAGCAGAAAGACAAAAAGAAATAAATGAACTCTATCGCTTTCAATATGAAGAACTGGAAAATGCCAAACTACGCATAAATGAAGATGTAGAACTGCAAAATGAATATGAACTGCTTTCCCATACCTTGGAAATAACTGAACTATATAACCAAATTACTGCAGAACTTTTAGAGCAGGAAAACAGCGTCTTTGATATAATCAGCGGTTACTTGAGCAAACTGAAGCATTATGAACACCTTAATCCCGAAATCGGATATGCCGTAAACAATATGCAACAGGCATTGGAAAACCTGCAAGAAGCATCCCTCAATCTTTCCCGCTCCAAAGATAATATTTCCTTTGAACCTCAACATTTGCAGGATATTCAAGCGCGCCTGGATTTGATCAATTCTCTGGTGCATAAACATAAGGTTCGCAGCATTGAAGAACTGCTCAATCTTTTTGCCGAAAGGTCTGCTCAAATTGCCGCTTTTGCCGATAACGAAAAGTCAATTGCAGAATTGGAAAAACACTTGGAAAAGAACTTTGCCGAATTAAGGGAAAAAGGAGAGGAACTTTCTCGCAAAAGACAAAAATCTGCTATAGAACTTAGTAAGGAATTGCAGGAGAATATCCGTGCCTTAAGTATTCCCGAGGGAATATTAGAAATTATGATTGACAAAAAAGCTGAGGATAATTTTGTAATTTCTGATTATTTATCTGCCGTCTCGGAAAGCGGTCAGGATAGTGTGGAATTTCTTTTTTCCGCCAATCCGGGCTTTGAATTAAAGCCCTTATCTGCAGTTGTCAGCGGAGGTGAATTATCCAGAATTTTGCTGGCTATTAAAAAAGTACTGGCAGACCGCTTGGAGCCCAAACTGATTATTTTGGATGAAATAGAATCAGGAATTGGGGGAAAAACAGCTGCTATAGTAGCTGATTTTATTGCCAAACTGGCTGAAAGGCAACAGGTGCTTTGTATTACACACCTGGCTCAGATTGCAGGAAGAGCCGAAAAACATTTGGTAATAGAAAAATTTACTCAAGGTGAGAAAAGTTTTGTGAATATACGCAAAGTGGAAGCTGAACAACGCTTGCAGGAAATAGCCAGAATGCTTTCCGGAACCTTAACTGCCAAAGCTCTGGAACATGCTGCAGAAATATTAAAAGACATAAACATAAGAGGTTAATGTGAAGAAAAGAGAAAAACGCAGAGTTAGAGGAATAGCTATCTTTATAGTATTCCTTGCGATAGCTGCCTCAATTGTCCAGTGGCAAAATAAAGCCGGAAAACACGAGACCTACAATTTTAAGCCGGCTCAAAATGAATATCGGGACCTCAAATTTCTCAATAAAGCTCAAATATCATTTTCTTCTCCGAATGTAGCCAAAGCCAAAACCGAAATTGATAAAATCATCAGCGAACATTCTACGAAACAGATTAGAAAGCAAAGTGAGGGCTCTTTTGGTGCTTATATTTTTAGTGTTCCCCAAAAAGACCTGCCTATTATTGTAGAAAAATTACGCAGTTTTGGTTCAGTGAACTCTCAAACAGAACAAATTGATACTGCTTTGGTGAATATTGATTATGAAAGTGAACTTGTCCGCTTACAGAGTTATGAAAGAGAACAGGCAGAGCTAAATAATGTCCGTTTTCCTACCGATATTCAAAACAGGCGCAAAGAAGAATTACATTCCCTGATCCAGAGCACGCGTTCCAATTTGGATAAACTGAAGGAATCAAATAATGTTCTTCTTTTTATTACTTTGGTTCCACAACAAAAAACCAATACTATAGAAGTAACCATTAAATCTTTAGCTCTCAATTTCTTCAGTTGGCTTATTATTTTTGCTGTGGGAGCAGTTCTGGCTTATTATGGAACTCGTTTGCTAATGTATTTTCTTGCCGCTTTAGGAGTAAAAAGCATCGGAGCTGGTGGTTTAGGCGGTTCTTATCGTTATGGTGGATATGGAGGTTATTACAATCGTTATTATAACCGCTATGGATATGGTCACGGAAAGCGTAAAGTTAAACGCATATATAAAGATAAAAGAACAACTCCTGTATCCGAAGATGAAGACACTGAACAATCTGAAGAAGGAAAGCAATAAATGCAACTTTTACCTTGGCAGATATGGATGATATTAGGAATCGGGTTTATCATTATTGAAATCTTTGATCCTGCCTTTTTCTTTTTCTCACTTGGAATTGGAGCTATCATAACTTCTCTGCTTTCTTTGATACCTGTTTTAGGTAATAGTGTTCCTCTGCAGATTCTTATTTTTGCGGTTCTCAGTTTTATTTCTTTTCTTTTTATGCGTAAGCTGGGCAAAAAGCTTTTATCCAAACCAGGTGGAAATACCAATGTTTATGCCTTAAAAGGGCAGAATGGCTTTGTCACCAAAGAGATTCCTGCCGAAGGAAAGGGTTATGTAAAAATCGGAGGAGAAGAATGGCCTGCGATTGAGGTAGAAAATAAGGCAGTGGAACTTGGAGCCAAGGTCGTTGTTGAAGGTATTGAAGGTAATAAGGTTATCGTTAGAAAAATCCCATAACCGATTTCTTTTCCTTCCTGTTTTTATTGTCATTCCTGCTTCCATTGTAATTCCTGGGCAAGCAGGAAGCCATACAATATCATCATCCTCAAAATCCCTTTAATCCTGTTCATCCCTAACCTGTTTTATCTGTGTAATCGGTGAAATCTGTAAGAGGATTTTTTATACTCCAACCCGCTTACAAAATTCCGCTACAGGGCATATTTCACATTTGGGTTTGCGCGGAGTGCACAGATTTTGTCCAAAAGCAACCAAATAGGAATTGAAATTCAGCCAGTATTTTTCTGGCAACTTTTGGCGCAGGGTCATTTCCGTTTCCAAGGGTGTTTTTGTCTGAATATAGCCCCAACGATTACAAATTCTGTGCACATGAACATCTACACAGATGGCAGGTTTTTGAAAAGCTACGGCACAAACCAGGTTTGCCGTTTTTCTTCCAACTCCGGGAAGTTCCAATAAATCATCTATTTCTTCGGGTATTTTCCCGTTAAACTTTTCTTTCAGCACTTTAGGCAATTCCTTCAAATGTTTGGCTTTTACTCTATGAAAACCAACCGGAGTGATAAGTGCATCCAATTCAGCCAAGGGTATCTTTTCCAGGTCTTCTATCTTTTGGACTTTTGGGAATAATTTTTCTGCTACTTTCGCTGTAGTTTCATCTTTGGTTCTGGCGCTAAGAATGGTAGTTACAAGCACTTTGAAAGGGTCTTCGGTTTTAATTTGAATGAGGTCAACTACGGGTGTTTTCACGCTGTAAAAGTGTTTTTTTAGGCGTTCCATCACAGTCTCTATATCCCTATTTTGCATTCTGTCTCCTGTAATAAAAATCAATAGCTGTAAGCTGTTAAAAAAAGTTATTGCCTAAAAAATGGCTTTCATAAATCTTGTCAATCAATAAGGAGAAAAGGATGTGTGGACGTTTTGCCCAGGTTATTAAATATCAAGACCTGAAAAAGATGACAGAGGAACTAAAAATTAAGGAGAGCTCAGAGCAGCTGGAATTGAACTATAATGTAGCTCCAACTAATATTGTGGCTGCTATAGTTGCCAAAGATGATTGGCGTTATCTGGGTTTTTTCCGTTGGGGTTTAATTCCTTCCTGGAGCAAAAAAATTCCGGAACAGGCACTTATTAATGTTCGCAGTGAAAGCATCTTAGAAAAACCGAGTTTCAAGACATCTTTTTTGCGCAGGCGATGTTTAATTCCTGCCAATGGATTTTATGAATGGCGTAAAACAGATAAGCAACCCTTTTTTATTAAAGCAAAAGGGGATAATTTGCTTTATCTTGCTGGGATTTATGATGCCTGGTATGGACCCGACGGCAGTTATATTCCTTCTTTGGGAATAATTACTACTTCTGCCAATGATTTTATTCAGCCCTTGCACGAAAGAATGCCCCTTTTGCTAAATCCTTCATTATATGATACCTGGCTGAATCCTGCAGCACAAAATCCCCAAGAACTCCAATTGCTGCTTACAGTTCCCTCGGAAATTGAACTGGAAATGTATCCAGTCAGCAGAAGAGTGAATAAACCTGAAAACAATGATGCCGATTGCTTAAAACCGATTGCGCTTTAGGCAGAGCAAAATCATTTTTATAAGGTACCGAATATGGATAACTTAAAAAAACAAATTCTGATTGTAGATGACGATTTAGCTATTCTGGATTGCATCCGAATGAGCTTACAAAAGGATTTTCCCTGTAGGATAACTACCTGCAGTGATTCCCGGGAAGCATTGGAACTGCTGGAAAGCAATATTTTTAATGTGATTATTTCCGATATTGGAATGCCCAATCTTTCCGGATTTCAGCTTTTGGAATATATAAATAAACTGAATCCTAATATCCCTGTTATTCTGATAACAGGTGAAGTAGACACGGAAAAAATACGCTCTGCTGTTCAGTTAGGTGCCTTTGATATTCTCCATAAACCCTTTGAATTATCCGATTTACATATTTCAGTTAAACAGGCATTACAGAAAAATTCCCTCCTTCTCCAAAATGAAATGTATCGCTTAAATCTGGAAGAACTGGTGGAAAAAAGAACAAAGGAACTTTATATTGCCCAATGTCAACTAGAAAAGAATTATTTAAATACCATTCATGCAATGGTTAATGCAATGGAAGCCAATGATGTTTATATTCGTGGACATTCCGAAAGAGTTACTGTCTTAAGCATTATGCTCGGTAAAATTATCGGGCTGGATGCGGAAGACCTTAAACTTTTAAGAATAGGTGCTATCCTTCATGATTTAGGCAAAATTGGCATTTACGACACTCTTCTCAATAAAAAAGGGTCTTTAACCTCCAGTGAATATGAAATGGTAAAACAGCATCCGGTTATCGGTGCTAAAATTATTCGCCCCATTGGATTGCCAACTCCCGTGTATGAAATAATTCTCCAACACCACGAATGGTTTAACGGGAAGGGCTATCCTTATGGCTTAACCGGTAACCAAATTTCTCCTTTAGCCAGAATTGTTACTATTGCAGATGCTTATGATGCTATGACCAGTAAAAGAGCTTACCGCGAAAATCTGGATGCCAAATCTGCCAGACAGGAAGTGATTAATAATGCAGGAATTCAGTTTGATCCTGAGTATGGCAAGGTTTTCTTTGATAATTATTCTCATATTGTTGAGCCCGTGAGTGATAGTCCCGCAATTCAGAACCTGCTGTTTGATATGTTATAAAGATAATTAGAAAGTATATAAGGAGTTATAATGGTACAAATTATTAGTGCCGCAGAGGCAGCTGCAATGATTAAACCCGGAAACCGTCTTGCTATTGGCGGTTTTTTAGCTGTCGGAGCTCCGGAGAAAATCATTGACGCAATGGTAGAAAACGGAAATAAAGACCTCCACATAATCGTTATTGCTTCCGACTGGGAAGACAGAGGTGTGGGTAAACTTGTTGTAAATAAGATGGTTAAAAGTGCTCAGGTTTCGCATATGGGAACCAATAAGACCATTCAAGCCCAAATGAATGCCGGCGAAATTGATATTGAACTTGTTCCTCAAGGGACACTTATGGAAAGAGTTCGCGCTTTTGGAGCCGGTTTAGGGGGTATTTTAACTCCCACAGGACTGGGGACAATTGTGGCTGAAGGGAAACAAATTATCACTGTGGACGGAAAGGATTATCTTCTGGAAACTGCTATTCCCAGCGATTTTGCTCTCATTAAAGCTCACAAAGCCGATAAATTAGGAAACTTAACTTACCGCAAAACAGCCCGTAACAGCAATCCTATTATGGCTATGGCAGGTAAAATTACCATCGCGGAAGTTGACGAAATTGTGGAAATTGGCGAACTGGACCCCGAGGAGGTAATAACTCCTGGTGTTTTTGTAAATTATCTTGTTTTAGCAAAGGAGAATTAAGATGGCATTAGATAAACGAGCTATGATCGGAGCACGCATTGCTAAAGAATTCAAAGATAGCGATTATGTAAATTTGGGTATTGGCTTACCTACTGAAGCTGCAAATCACATTCCGGAAGGTATTAGCGTTATCTTCCAGTCGGAAAACGGACTTTTAGGTGCCGGTCCAAAACCTCCTGAAGGACAGGAAGATAAAGATATGATCAATGCCGGAGGAGGTTACATAACCTGTATTCCGGGAGCAAGTTTTTTTGATTCTGCCACCTCTTTTGCTATCATTCGGGGTGGACATATAGATGCCACCGTTTTAGGAGCTCTGCAAGTTGACCAGGAAGGAAATTTGGCTAATTGGTTAATTCCTGGAAAAATGGTTCCCGGAATGGGAGGAGCTATGGATTTGGTGACTGGAGCAAAAAAAGTTATCGTAGCAATGGAACACTGTGATAAATATGGCAACTCCAAAATCCTAAAAAAATGCACTTTACCGCTTACCGCTAAAGGGAAGGTAAACCTCATTATTACCGATATGGCTGTGATAGAAGTTTGCCCTCAGGGACTTTATTTGCGCGAAATTGCCGAAGGACTTACCATTGATGATGTGGTGCAAGCTACCGAAGCAGAACTGATTATCCCCGAAAGAGTTAATACCTTCTGATAACAAAAAAAGTTGAGAGGGTTGAGAGAGTTTAGAAGGTTTAGATACATTAAAAGCCCGAAGGGCGATACAATGATAGCGACGGTGGCGTAAGCCCCTCGGAAGAAAGAAGCCCCGAGTTTTTTCTTTTTTCCTTTCCTTTTTTCAAAAGCCCCTAAGGGCGACACAATGATGTAGAAGGTTTAGATTTCCGGAAGGTTGATATCCTTGTAAACCCCTCGTAAAAATTTAAGTCAGGAGTCATTAGTGCCTTCAAAACTTCGGCTTCAGAAATAACTTTACTGGCGCTTATGACTCGTGAGGACCTATTATCAATAGGAATTTAACTGATTTTACGAAATAACACTGATTATTTTATAATAATTCCCTATTTTAACAACAACTCAATTTTTCCTTTCTTTATTTTTCTGAAATTGCCCATCATCAAAACACACGGCTAATTATTTTGCTAATTTACTATATTATAATTTGTTATATTTTCTTCCTTAGGAGCATTGCTTACCCATTGCTTACCTATTACTAATGCCATTAGCAATGGGTAAGCAATGCTTCAGTTATGCTATTTGGGAAGAACATTTTTTTGATAGTTAAACCCAAATACGGCAATTGAGGAAAAATAGGTTAGCAACTTCCGTTTTGCCAAAGAGTTTGTAGCACTCTGAAAAATATATGTCCTCTATTTATGGTGAAACAGAATGCGGCAATCTAAATATAAAATTTAACTTTTCTGCCCAGGGTTAAACTTCCACCATAATATCTGTCATTCTTACAGAACTCTTTCTCTTTCATAGCGATATCTTTTTGCAGGGTTAAAACCTATCGTTATCTAACTTTCATTGTAAAGGGATTTTTACTAAAATATAAGCTTAATGATTAGGGAAAAAATATTAACCATTATTTTTACAGCGTCATTTGGGTAAAAAAGGTGGAGAAGGTTTAGATGCTTTCTGCTCTTTGCTCTTAACCAAAATCCTTACGACCTATTAGCAACAAGGATTTAACTGATTTTACGGATTAACACGGATTTTTTTATTATATTCCCCTATTTTAACAACACCTCAATTTTTTCCTTCTTCATTTTCCAGCACATAATCCTCAACCAAAAACCTGTCATCCCTGCTGATTTCCACTTTCAGATAGATTCCATCCTCTTTATAGTCCTCACTTATAATTTCTGCAATATCGTGCATCTTAGAAACCAGAGCTGTTTTCTCGTAAGGAATTTTTAGTTGTAATATTCTGTTTCCTAAAAGAATTTCTTCCATTTTGGCAAGCAATTTGTCTATATTTATGCCTTGAATAGCGGAAATAAACACTCCTTCCGGAAAACGGCTTTCCAATAGAGACACCAATATGGAATCCACATTGTCTATTTTATTGAAGACCAAAATCTGCGGAATTGTTTCAGCTCCAATTTGTTGCAGAACCGAATTCACCTGTTGAATGTAATATTCAAAGCGCTCATCGGAAACATCAACAATATGTAACAGCAAATTGGCATCCTGCACTTCCATTAAAGTTGCCTTGAAAGAAGCAATCAAATGATGAGGCAGTTTGGAAATAAAACCTACCGTATCCGATAGCACAACCGGATTTCCCGTGGAAAGTTTCAGCTGTCTGGAAGTGGAATCCAGGGTGGCAAAAAGTTTATCTTCAACCAGCACACCGGCATTAGTTAACTGGTTAAAAAGTGTTGATTTACCGGCATTTGTATAGCCCACTAAACAAATCTTTTTTGCTTTTTCGCGTTGCTTGCGTTGTGTTTCTTTTTGGTGCTGGATGGTTTCTATTGCTTTGTTGATTTTTCGGATTTTATCTTTAATCAGGCGTCTGTCTATTTCAATTTGTTTTTCACCCATTCCTCTTGTAGCAGTGCCGCCAGTATTTCTCACTCCACCACGTTCTTTATCAAAATGTTCCCACATTCTTTTTAAGCGAGGCAATTGATATTCCAGTTCAGCAAGATGAACTTGTAGTTTGGCTTCCCGCGTTTTGGCATGTTTATGAAAGATATCTAAAATGACCTCGGTGCGGTCCATAACCTTTATTTGATAGTCCCTTTCAATATTATATGCCTGAGAAGGACCCAGTTCATCATTAACGATTAGGATGTCTGCCTGTGCCTGCATCATTTTTCGGCTTAAATCAGTCAAAAACCCTTTGCCAAAATAGGTTCCTCTTTCGGGAGCATTTCTTCTTTGATGGTAAGTTCCCAAAACCTGAATTCCAGCCGTTTCAGCCAGGCGTTCCAGTTCGTTTAACGATTCCTTGATGTCTTTGTCTGTTTCTCTTGAATTTGCCAAAGCAGCTAAAAAAGCCGTTTTTTCAGTTCTTTCGGCTTGTTCCCAATTTTCGGGCTCCAGCTCAAATTCGTCCAGTGCCTTATATTCTTCATTATTCATATTTTCCTTTTATCCTGTGCTTATTTTTGCTGTCAAGGAAAAAGCAGTGAAGCAATGCCCATTTTCTATTCAAGCGGTTCAAGCTGCTGAGTATCCTCAGGCATTGAGGAATCGGTAAAGACAAGGGACATCCGATTGAGTATATGATGCATCTGATGCTGATCATAATGCTTAAGGGATCTCGGTCTCTGTTCTCCGGGATGGTCAGCCTTCAGGCTGCGAGACTGAAGAGTCCCATCAACAGCATGTTGAATAACGAATTCTATAACTGGAGAAACCTTCTCTATCGTATTTCCTCCCAATTCGCCAGGCTTTGTCCAACACCCAAGGGCAAGATATCCGCTCTGATCATAGATGATACCGCTAAAGAGAAAACCGGCCGGCAGGTTGAGAACAGCTCCTGGTTTGTAGATCATTGCCGTAAGGCATACTACATGGGATACCAGACCATTATGGCTGCCTGGCATAATGGGGTGGTGACCATTCCGCTTGACTTTGAGCTGAAGATCGGCAAAGCTAGGATCAAGCATGCCAACAAAAGCCACTATCATAAAGGGACTCATACGGAACAACGCCAAAGAATGGCAAAGTGGAAGAAGAGTATGATCGCGGAGTCTTTCATCCGTCGTGCCCTGAAGAGAGGTTTTCGTTTTCGCTATCTGCTCTGGGACAGCTGGTATAAAAACAGCGGCAGTCTGAGATTTGTCTTTGGTTCTCTTAGATCCAGGGGAATAGACTTGGTAGCCATGGTGAAGCGGGACGGGCAGAAGTATCTTTGGGGCCAGCACTTTCTAACGGTGAAGGAGTTGTACAGAAAATCCGGAAAGTGGCGACGCAATCAGGCAACAGATATATTGTACAAATCAATAACTGTTGCCGTTCTGGACAAGCAATCGTCAAACCAGCCAGAGTCACAGACAGTATTGGGCTATGTCAGGATGTGTTTCTTCAGGTATCCTCAGCACAAGAAATACAGAGCCCTGATCTGCACCGACGTCGATCTCGGAGAGATGGAGATCCTCAGCATCTATCTGCGTCGCTGGTCCATCGAAGTCGTTTTCAAAGACCTTAAGCAATACTTCGGATATGATCAAAGCAAGTCGTCCAAATACGCTCCGCAAATAGCCGATCTCACTATCAGATGCATTCTACACGATGTTCTGCTCGTTGAAGTATCAATATCCCGAAAGAAGCACGGAGCAAATCCTGATTGAGTTCTATACCGAAATGGAGGACAATTGGCTGGGAATCTTCTGCTCAGTGGTATTCATCAACAATGCCAAACGCCTGCTTCAGTATGCTTTATCTCTTGGCTACAAAGACGTTGCCCGTCTTCTGAATGACTATGACTCGGTTTTGAGGCAGTTCATGAACAGGCACTGGTACGAAGACAACATTGAAGATATGGATATGTCCATATCCGACCTAAAAGGTTATCGCAAAGCTGCATAATGACATACGCGTCGCTATCGGCAGTGTGGCACTCCATTTTACAAGCACTTAGGTGTAGGAAAGATTAGTATTTAAAATATCGTTCCTTCGACTCAGGGGCTTGTTGCCAAAGTGGCATTATCTCATGCTCCAGAGCAGATGTCTGATACTTGTACTCCCATACTTTTCTCTTCCTTTTACATCTTATTGACCATAAATCGCCTTATGGACTGTTTTCCCTTGTATCCATTATTTCTGCTGTTATTCTGGCCATGATTTCATGCCCTGATACAGATTCAGATTGTGACTCATATTTATGGGGAAAGACCAAATAGCCATCAAAGCAAGCAGCTTATCTGGATGACTCAGTATTCAAAATTTCAGCGTCAGGAGCTGGTTACTCGTCATTCTCTATCACTTAGGCCACAGATCATAGTGTTACATCTTTTACTTTCAGCATTCATGAATATTGCTTGCATATACCACTAGTGAAGGAGCATACGAATCCAGCTTCTCAATTGTTGACACTTTTCGTACATTTCAGCAAAGACAGCCCTTTTATGGATGCACAAGCTTTTGGCTATTCATCAGTAAAAAAAGGTGGCGACTAGCACCACCCCATAGTTTTGGATTTTCATCCGATCATTTCTTGATGACAACCCTTTTGTAGAAGTCTTCATTGCCTATGGTCAATCTAAGTAAATATACGCCCGATCCACATGGTTTGCCGAGATTGTCTTTCCCATCCCAAAGTACGTTATTCCCGCCTACTTGAGAAGACAAATCACCAAAAGTTCGGATAAGCTGCCCTCTAATGTTGTAAATCATCAGACTGGTAGGTTTAGTCTCCTTGATGGAGTAGTTGACAGTCAGGCTGTTGCTAAACGGGTTTGGGAAAACCCGGTTGAAACCGTTTACAACTGGCAGACCTGGAACTGATTGGTCGGTAGCATTCGGATTGTAATCGATAGAAATCGGACCAAAGTATTCTCCGCTACCATCCTGTTTATAGCAGTAAAGCCAGTAGAAATAGGTTCCTTCTAGAGATAAATCTGTATCAGTGTACCTGTAACTTTGTTGTGTTGGACTGTTTTCGGCAAGAATCAGTGGGCTGACAATTGCAGCTTGGCTCAGAGAGGCTTGATTGGCTCTGTATATATAGTAGCCCGTTAATCCTGTTTCAGTTTGGGTAACCCAAACAAGGGATACATAATTATCCAGTGTGGTAACTGCGGTAAAGGACGAGAGGGTCACGGGGAGCGTATCAAGCGATTCCTGATCCAGAATGACAACCGCAGATCCTTTCGAATCAAATACCACTCCTAGAATTTCAATGGATTCTCCAACAGAAGTATAAGAGCCACTGAGGCTTCCGTTTAAATACAACCACACATTCCATTCCAGATCTGGACTGTATGTGCTTGGACGCATTACCGTTATATCTCTGGTACCGTTGGCAGTGACCGTGTAAACTATAGCGTTCTGAGTAACAGATACAGGATGACTGCTTGGGATGCTCTCAGTGTTTGAAATAGTCACGCCTTGAGGAAGAACTGCGGTGTTATCTATCAAAATGTACGGCCGTCTCAACTTTGCAATGTAAAATCTGCCGTACATACCATTATCTACAAACGTATTGGACCCAATCGTTACAGTTCCCACGAAGTTTCCGGAAACTATGCATCTATCCTGATGATCTACCACAAGACCCACGATCTTATTAGACACAGCGTTTCCCCCTGTACCCAAGGCCCAAACCCAGTTCCCATTGGGATTCATCATTGCTACAAAACCCATTTGTGAACCTTCAGGTTTGGACAGAATCGTACTGCCAAATGAGATTGAAGTGCTTTCCGTGAAGCCTGAGATGAATAAATTGCCCTGCGAATCCAGATCAAGATTTCCTCCATAATCCCAGTGATCACTAACGGCAGTACTCACCCATTGCCAGAGTCGGTTGGTTAGATCAAACTTTGCAACATATAGATCATAAAACGGTGAAGGCGATGCTGTATGCGTGAAGCTTCCCCAGCTTGATGTACCAGCGAATTGCCCCAGAATGTACGCTGTGTTATTTTTAATCCTGATCGAAGTTGCGTCTCCGAGTCTACCACACGGTTCAACCCATATCCAGTTTCCGCTTGCACTGATCTTTGCGACGAATCCCCCCTTATAATATTGAAGTGTGATACTCCCAAAAACAGAAGTATAATTATCAATCATTCCAACCAGGATAAGATCCCCATTAGAATCAATGGCAATGTCTGTTCCTTGATCACTAGCATTACTTCCGGCTTGCCTGCCCCACAGCCAGCCTCCGGATGAGTTAAGCTTAAACACAAAGATGTCATAATCAGATGCTCCACTACCGGTTGTTAGCCAATTAGGCCATACATTTGAACCCTTGAAACTTCCTGTGACATAGATGTTTCCAGCACTGTCTGAAACAATATTTTGGGAGTAGAACATACTGGGAAATGTAGTTCCACTGTATGTCCTCGAAGCCCAGAGCCATTCACCGTTGACGCTGACTTTGGCAACGAACAACTCGTAGTTGCTGCCAGTTGCTGTTAAAGTAGTAGTTCCGAAGTAAGCAATGTAGTTGTAGTAACCTGTGATCAGAATGTTACCATCGGCAGCAAAACAAATACCAGATGCACCGATATTTCTGTCTCCTCCTGCTCTGATGGCCCATAACCAATTGCCGTTAGGGCTCATCTTCGCAAGAAAAACATTAGTACCTCCAAAACTTGTCAGGCTATAATCTCCGAAAGAAACGGTACCACTATAGTTGCCAACAATGTAAATATTACCGAAACTGTCTGTAACTGTATGGCGGGCGTATTGTGCAACAGAAGCATTTTGTTGAACCGCCCACTGGACTTCATACGGAGTGGCAAACAGAAAACACATGATGGAGCTTGCCATCAGCAAAAGCATTGAGCATAGAATTCTTTTCATAACATTCTCCTTTGTCGCTTTAATTACAACGGTCGAGTCATCATCGTCAATGCCAATCACTGTATTGATTGAGCCTCAATGTCTATGACGATCTAACCTACCATAAACCAAGGAAAAGCGTCATGACTTTTTGTCAAGTGGAAATTAATTTTGGCATTCCCATATTTTTTTACAGGAGCCTTATTTTCATTTGATGCTGGTCGATACGTTCTGCTAAACTTAGTTTTCGCTTATACTGGACAATGAATTTAATACATTCTGAAAGAACTTCAGCTATTCTGTAGTATATAAATTCTTTAGGCATAGATAAATCTTCTTTTTTGTAGTGTAG
>JGI12104J13512_1000127_pt1 | contig 77937 bp, 72 predicted proteins | sample TerdegcTABiofilm_FD_13512 | JGI IMG/M metagenome (IMG submission 13512)
ATAAAATAAAAAAATAATAAAATAAAAATAAAAAAATAATAAGAATGAAAAAAAATATTTTTTTACAAATTATGCAATAAAAATTATTATAGAATCAGGTAATAGAAAATGATATATTTTGATAATGCAGCTACCACAAAGCCTTTAGATATAGCAATAAAAAAATTTGTAGAAGTATCGAATAGTTACTTCGCTAACCCATCATCTTTACATAGCGCAGGGAAAAACTCTAAACAAATCATTGAAAAATCTGAGACAGAATTCAAAAAAATAATAGACGCAAAATATGGGAAGTTAATATTTACCTCAAGTGCAACATTATCAAATAACATAGCTATAACTGGAAAAGTGGAATATTTAAAAGGTAAGATAAAAAAAAGAAAGGTAAAAATATTATATTGTGAGTCTGATCATCCTTCGATTGTCGATACTGTAAAATCACAAAAGGATGTTGAAATAAAAGCATTAAGGTTTGATAAACTCTATAGCAAATTAAATGAAAAGATAGATATCGAGGATTATATTTTATCGAACTATTTTGATTCAATTAAAGAGTTTGAGCCTGATTTTTTAATACTACAATGGGTAAATAATGAAAATGGCTTGATTTTACCAGTCGAAAAGATAGCTAATTTTTCAAGAAAAGTTAAGGATAATATTACCATTCATATAGATGCTGTTCAGGGATTCTTAAAACTTCCTTTTTTTAATATTTCCGATATCGATACAATTTCGTTTTCTTCACATAAATTTGGAGGACTTAAGGGAAGTTCGATCTTATATCTTAAGGATCTTACAAAAATAAAACCTATTTTTTTTGGCGGTGGACAGATGGAAAATCTCTTTCCATCTACAGAAAATGTTGCAGGTATAGCTGCTTCAATAGCAACCTGTAATTTTCTTTATACTAAAATAGAAAAGGTATTTGCAGAAAATTTAGAAAAAAAGCATTATCTATGCAGCTTAATTACTGAAGATGAAATTTTATCTAAAAATCTGTTTTTTCTTTCAGATATGATTTTTTCAAAGTCAACTTTTTCACCATATATCATTAAAATTTACAATAATAAAATACCTTCTCAAGTACTTCAAAATATCTTAAACGACGAAAAAATAATGGTTTCAATTGGTTCAGCTTGCTTTTCTAATAAGAAAAAGATGATTAAAGACAGTTATTTTTATGGAATACCAGAAAAGCTTTCTGATAAAGGGATAAGAATAAGTTTTTTCCTAGATGAAACTAAAGAACAGATAGATATATTTATAGAAAAGATGAAACAGATAATAGTAAAATACTTAGATTGGTGAAAAATCATTCACTTGTAATATGGAATTTTTGATCTAAAAAGAAAAATCTCTGTCTTAATTTTCTACTTCTAAGTGCAGTGTTGACATCATACTTTATAGGACTGGCTAATATTGTGACAAGTTTTGCCATTTCATATTGTGAAAGTTTTGAGATATCCTTTTTAAAATAATAGTATGAAGCTGTGCCTACCCCATAGATTCCCTTACCAAATTCGATGTAATTCAAGTATAATTCAAGAATTCTTTTTTTTGGCATTATTAGATCAATTTCAATTGCAGCAATAATCTCAAGATATTTTCTAATATAATTTCTATCTGGTGATAAAAAAAGTGTCCTTGCAAGTTGCATAGTTATTGTACTTGCACCGGAGATTATCTTGTTAAATTTTTTATTTGTTTGGTAAGCTTCTTTTAAGGATTCAAAATCAATACCATTATGCTTATAGAAATTTCCATCTTCGATATATATTATCATCCTTTGGAAAATTCTTGGTATATTAGAAAGAGGAATGAACTTCATAGGTATTGTTTTATAATTATAAAAAATACTTCTATAGATCATCAATGAACTTATTGGTGGATTCACTTTTATGTATATTAATGAAAGAATTCCTATGGAAAAAATGTAGATAAGATGCAAGATTATTATAGATAATAGGATAAAATGTATTAATTTTTTAAGGTTTTTCAACATATACCTAAATAAATATATGGCACTAAATAATATTGCAAATGCAACTTATACAATATTAGAAATACTATTAATAGGATCTATCAGTTTTCTTACAACTAATTTATTGAAAAAAATTAGATAGTAAAGAAATAATGAAGTATAAAAATAATATTCTTATTATGGATTACTTTATTTACCTACTCTTATGATTTTAGTAGATTTTTAATTAATGTTTTGAATAGATCTTTATGAATAAAATGAAATTTTAATTTAAGCTGAAAATTATACAATCAAAAAATATCCAAAGTTTTAATGGTATAATTAAATAATAGTTAAAGAGATAATAAAAAGTTGCAATAAATAAATTAAATGATAAAAGTAAGCTAGAGACAAGAAATTGATTATTAGGAGGCTTTATGAGTTCTACAGTTACCATCATAGTTGATGGTAAAAAAGTTGAAGTCCCAATGGGATGTAATATTATAGAAGCTGCTGAAAAAGCGGGTATTGAAATTCCAAGACTTTGTTACCATAAAGATCTAACACCAACAGGGAACTGTGGTGTTTGTATTGTAGAAGTAAAAGGTCAAAAAGGTTATAAAAGATCCTGTACAACTCCTGTTACAAACAATATGGAGATTAACACAAAAAGTAAAGAAATAATAGAGGCAAGAAAAACAGTTGTCGAGTTAATTTTGGCAAATCATCCAGATGATTGTTTAACATGTGTCAAAAATGGATACTGTGAACTACAATCTCTTGCAAAGCAACTGGGGATAGATAGGACCAAAATACAAAAAGTACTTAACAGAAAACCTATAGACGAATCCTCTTTATCTATAATAAGAGAGCCAGACAAATGTATCCTATGTGGTAGATGTTTAAGAGCATGTCAAGATATTCAGACAGTCTTTGCTATTGAGGCTATGGGAAGGGGATTTGAAACTGAGATAACAACCCCATCTGGTAAAATGGCAGAGTCTGTTTGTATAAACTGCGGGCAGTGTATTTCTGTTTGTCCAACAGGTGCTTTACATGAAGCGATTGAAATAGATAAAGTTTGGGAAGCTATAAATGATCCTGAAAAAGTAGTCATAGTTCAGGAAGCACCAGCTATAAGAGTTTCACTAGCAGAAGAGTTTGATCTACCAGCTGGAACAAACTTGGTTGGCAAGATGTACAATGCACTTAAGATGCTTGGTTTTGATTATGTTTTTGATACTAACTTTACAGCAGACTTAACCATAATGGAAGAAGGAAGCGAATTTATTGAAAGGCTTCATAAAAATGGTCCTTTCCCATTGATAACTTCTTGCTCACCTGGATGGATCAAATTTATGGAGACATTCTATCCAGACATTTTAGAAGGAGTATCATCCTGCAAATCTCCTCAACAGATGTTTGGAGCTCTTTCAAAAACATATTTTGCAAAAGCATACAACATAGATCCAGCCAAAATAGTTACAGTATCAATAATGCCATGTACCGCAAAAAAATATGAAGCTAGAAGACCAGAGATGCGTTCAAGCGGTTTTCAAGATGTTGATTATGTTCTAACGACAAGGGAACTAGTTCAAATGATAAAACAGGTCGGTATAAATCTTGCTAGTATAGATGATTCTCAACCAGATGATCTGATGGGTGCATATACCGGCGCTGCTACTATTTTTGGAACGACAGGTGGAGTTATGGAAGCAGCTTTAAGAACTGCTTACGAACTTGTTACTGGCAAAGCTCTTGAATCTTGCGATATTAAAGAAGCAAGAGGATTCGAAGGCGTCAAAGAGTTTAAGGTTAATGTTGCTGGTACTGAACTGAGCTGTGCAGTTGCACATGGACTTGGCAATGCAAGAAAGGTTCTAGATAAAGTCGTTGAAGCAAAGAGAAAAGGACAGCCTTCACCATATCATTTTATTGAAATCATGGCATGCCCTGGTGGATGTGTTGGTGGCGGTGGACAACCCTATGGTTCTACAATCGCAAGAAGGATGGAAAGAGCAAAAGGACTTTATGATGAAGATGGTGGTATGAAACTTAGAAAGTCACATGAAAATCCTATGATTGAAAAGATCTATAAAGATTTTCTTGAAAAACCACTCGGTCATAAGTCACATGAACTTCTCCATACTCACTATGTAAAACGAGATTCATTATTATGATTTAGGGAGGCGAAAATGGATAAAAAAATAATAGAAAAATACGCCCCTGATCCAGAGAATCTTCTTTTCATACTTCATGATATACAGGATTCAAAGGTAGATCATTATTTATCCTTTAATGATTTGCAAGAAGTTGCAAAATATCTTGGTATCCCAGTTTCAAAGGTTCAAGGGGTTGCTACATTTTATTCGATGTACAGCCTCGAACCTAGAGGAAAATACATTATTAGAGTATGTGAATCCGCACCATGCCATGTGATGGGAGCATTGGATATTTTAAAAGAATTTAAAGAACTTTTAGGACTTGATAAAATTGGTGAAACCACTAAAGATAAGCTTTTTACACTTGAAACAAGCGCATGTTTGGGCGTATGCGGTGTTGCTCCAGCTTGTATGATAAATGATGTTGTTTATGGAAATCTTACAAAGGAAAAGATAAAGCAGATCATTGATGGCCTTAGAAAAGGAGGTTCAAATGTATAGAACACATCTTCTTTTCGTCATAGATCAAAATACAATAGATGCTGGAGCTTATGCAGTAAAATATGAGTTTGAAAAAGAAATCAAATCTGCAAATCTTTTGGAAGAAGTAAAAATCTCCGAAACTGGTTCTGTAAACTTGATAGGTAAAGGTGTTATTATACTTGTTTTCCCTGATTCTGTTTTGTATACGAATGTTACTGTTAATGATGTTAAAGAGATTGTAAATGAACACCTTTTAAAGGGTAGACCAGTTAAAAGACTTGTATTGTCAGAATCTTTTGATATTCCAAATATCACTATAACTCCAACAAGAGAAACATTAAAGAAGCAGAATAGAATTGTCCTTGAAAGAGCTGGTGTAATAAATCCAGAATCTATTGAAGAATATATAGCTACTATGGGTTATGAGGCACTTGGAAAAGTTGTTACAAATATGAAGCCTGCAGAAGTGGTAGATGAAGTGAAGAAATCTGGCTTAAGAGGAAGAGGAGGCGCTGGATTCCCAACTGGTCTAAAATGGAGTTTCACTGCACCCCTTTCAGGAGAAAAATATGTAGTTTGTAACGCTGATGAGGGTGAACCAGGTACATTTAAGGATAGGCTTATACTTGAAGGTGATCCTCATAAACTTATTGAAGGGATGGCAATCTGTGGTTATGCAGTAGGAGCCATTAAGGGTTATGTATATATTAGAGGTGAGTATACTTTATCTATTCAGAGACTTGCAAAAGCAATAAGAGATGCTAAAGAATATGGTTTTCTTGGCAATAATATATTTGGTTCGAACTTTTCCTTCGATATTGAGATAAGAAAAGGTGCAGGAGCTTATGTTTGTGGTGAAGAAACGGCTCTTATAGAATCTATGGAAGGTAAACGCGGTCATCCAAGAGCAAAACCACCATTCCCTGGTCAGGTTGGATTTAGAAACAAACCTACTGTTGTAAATAATGTTGAAACTCTAGCTAATGTTCCAAATATTTTACTAAATGGGGCAGATTGGTATAAATCTTTTGGTACAAAAAATGCACCTGGTACAAAGGTATATACAATATTGGGTAAAGTGAATCATCCAGGGCTTATCGAAGTTCCAATGGGCATAACTTTGAGGCAGATAATAAATGAATACGCCGGCGGAATGGCTCCAGGATCTGTTTTTAAGGCAGCTCAGATCGGCGGATCTGCAGGTGCTTTAATTTCAGAGAAGATGCTTGATACACCACTAGATTATGATTCTCTCGGTGAATATGCAGCCGTTCTTGGTTCAGGGGCTATATTAATACTCGACCAAAAAGCAGAGATACCAGATTTCTTAAGATCTGTCATGAAGTTTTTTGCCCATGAATCTTGTGGAAAGTGCAGCCCATGTAGAATCGGTACAAAGATACTTTTAGATAGATCAATTGACCTATATAAGAGAAAACTATCCGAAAAAGATTGGGAAGATAGCATTAAAATAGCTCAAACAATGGAAAAAGCATCATTTTGTGCTTTAGGACAATCTTTAATCCTACCTATCTCTTCTGCAAATAAGTATTTCAGAGAAGAATTGAAAGATTATTTCGCATAAATTATTAAAAAGGCTGTCAGTTTTAACTGGCAGCCTTTTTAATAATTATTTTTGTAAGAGTCCTACAAGATTATATTTACCAAATATATTTACCATTATGAGCGAAACTACAGCCATTATCTTTATTAAGATATCCAAAGATGGTCCTACTGTATCTTTTAGTGGATCTCCTACTGTATCACCTATAATTCCAGCGGCATGAGCAGAAGACCCTTTACCACCGAATCTACCCTGTTCTATATATTTTTTAGCATTATCCCATGCTCCTCCAGAGTTTGCTGTAAATATAGCGAGCATAATACTGCTTAAGGTCGTTCCTATAAGCAATCCTCCAACAAATTTAGCCCCAAATAAAAAACCAGTGATTAATGGAGTTAAAACAGAGATAAATGCTGGAAGTTTCATCTGATTTATTGCCCCAGCAGAAGAAATTTTAATACATCTTCGATAGTCTGGTTTTTCTTCACCACTTAATATCTTTGGATTTTCCTTAAACTGTCTTCTGACTTCCATAACCATCTGCTGAGCTGCTTTAGCGACTGCATCGATGAGTATCCCAGAAAAAAGGAAGGGAAGTGCTGCACCTATAATGGCTCCTCCCAAACTAAAAGTGTCCATAAGATTGATAATTAAGGAATATCCTGTGGTGTGCCCAGGACCAGCTTGTGTATAAAGATAAGATGCAAACAAAGATAATGCAGCAAGAGAAGCAGAGCCTATGGCGAAACCTTTACCTATAGCTGCCGTCGTATTACCAACAGAATCGAGATGATCTGTGATTTCTCTTACTTCAGGTTCAAGTTTGGACATTTCACTAATACCTCCAGCATTATCAGCAATAGGTCCATAGGTGTCAACGCTAACGGTTGCTGAAACAACTGAAAGCATACCAATTGCAGCCATAGCAACTCCATATAAACCACCGACAAAATCAGCTAAAATTATGCCAAAACCAAGAATTATTACAGGTAAAATCGTACTTTTCATTCCTACTGCGAGCCCACTAGTTATTGTTAAAGAAGCACCTTCATTTGAGGCAGCAGCGATATTTTTTGTTGGGTTATAATCGTAACTTGTGTAATACTCAGCAAGCATTCCGATAACAATACCAGCAATAATTCCGATTACAGAAGATAACCAAGGGGAGATAGCTCCAAATCTGAAAGCAAGAATACCAAAATTTTCTCCCTTAAAGTAAATTAATGTAAATATGAGAGTAAAAAAAATAGTACAACCTTCTGAAACCCAGGTAGAAAAGTTCAATGCAGTATGAGGTTTTTTGATATTTTTTCTAATAAGTAGTGAAGCAATCCCAATGATACAGCTTAAAATTCCAATAGATGCGAAAAAGATCGGATATTTAAGCAATTTTATCGTTAAAGAGGCTGTAATTGAATTTTCAAGACTCTTCGATGTGTAAAATATGTATGCTGCTAAAACTATACTTGATATTATAGCTCCAACATAGCTTTCAAGTAGATCAGCTCCAAGACCAGCGACATCGCCGACATTATCTCCAACATTATCTGCTATTGTTGCAGGGTTTCTAGGGTCATCTTCAGGGATATGAGCCTCTGTTTTACCAACAAGATCTGCACCCATATCTGCAGCTTTTGTATATATTCCTCCTCCAACCCTATCAAACATAGCTATTATAGAGCAACCCAGTGCATATCCAGAGACAGTCATAGTAAATGGTATGAAGTTAATGCCTATCCAGTTTGTAACTATTGTTAATTGCTGCTCTGAAAGTTGATTAAGAAATTTACCAAATGTAAGGTAGATAAGTCCAAGACCCAAAAGAGCAAAACCTCCTACCGAGAGACCCATAACAGAACCACCTTGAAATGCGACTTTAAGTGTACTACCCATAGATTTAGTAGTCCTTGCAGTATTTGAAACTCTTACATTGGCTATAACTGCAATTTTCATCCCCACCCATCCAGCACTACTGCTCATAAGTGCTCCTATCAAAAAGGCGACTCCAGTATACCAGGAAACAATTATACCAAGAATAATCGCAATGATTATTCCTATTTTAAAGATAACTCCATATTCATGCCTAATAAATGCGTCTGCACCTTGTGCTATTGCATCTGCTATTTCTCTCATTATAGGCAGTCCTGGATCTTTTCTCTTAACTGCAAAATAGTTCCCTGCCGCAAAGGCTAGTGCAGAAAAAACACTTATGAAAACAATTGCTAACATTTTTAACCTCCTATTGGAATCTTCTAGATTAAACCCAGATATTTAAAAAAATAAAAAAAGAGTATGAAAAATTGAGTTAAAAAATTTGTGCTGATCTTGCCCAATCATAATGATATCTTCTGAGATCCTCCACCGAAATCATCCTATAAAAAATAATTGTCTGGTTATCACCAACGAAAATACCATCTCCAATAATCTGATAAGAGAATTTATCGACATTAGATCTTTCGACTATCTTGAAAAGCTTATCTTTATTTAATGTTACTTCATTTACACAGTTGTGAAGATGTTCAATGTTTCTGTCATAGAGTGGTCCTAAACTACCAGTGTTTTCAGAATGAAAACTAATGGTTTTAATATCTGCAAATGCTATTGTTGGTATATATGTTTTGTTTTCTTTGTTTGTAATGTTTTTAACATAATCTTTCGGTTTTAAGCTTGTAACAATAAGTGGTCTTGTTGGGCAGATTTCTTGATATATATAAAATTTTTTCTCCGAAAGATTATTGTCAAATATCTCTGGTTTAATTTCAAGGGTTCTACCATCCTTTGTTGTTAAATAGATGCTTTTTAATGCTTTAATAGGTGTATTTTCAAGAGTTCGATAAATCGAAAGATAGACAGAATGTTTTGGTTCACCATTTTCTTTTGGTACGCATTTTTTCTTTGCATAATCCCAATCAAAAAAATTTGAGCAACCCTCTTCTATTTCAATGAAAATATTATTCTCATATGATCCTTTTTTAGATCCAGTAGAAAGATAGCTTCCAAACTTAGTTGGTTCTAAATTGGATGCTATTAAAGATTCTATGGGGAAAATTGTAAGATAATAGTATATCTTCATATATCCTCCTTCTTCATTTATTATATGATAAAATTTAATTTATTCATATATTAATATAAAAAATAGGTTTTAAATTGTAGATAGATTTTCGTAAGATATTGACTTTAATCAATAAATTTGACATATTATTTATGTAGTAAAGTTCAAGCTTGTTTTAAGATAAAACTTTTTTCGGAGGTTATCATCATGAAAAAATTTGTATTATTGTTCATTTTATCATCTTTATTTGTTTTACTTTTCGTCTCTCAAACGACCACAAATGTTATAAGTATTTGGGGTCCAGCAACTCCATCTTCAGTACCTCTTGTCATAGCAGCTGAGAAACTCCCAAACACAAAAATAACAATATTTTCTGATCATTCTCAAGCCTCTGCTCTATTTTTAAAAGGTGAAACTCAGATACTTTTTACTGGTCTTGATGTAGGCATAAATTTTTATAAAAACAAGGCTCCAGTTGTAATGCTAAACTCTTATGTAACTGGGCTTACATATCTTGTTACATATGGAATCAAAGTTAGCTCATTTAAGGAATTAAAGGGTAAATCCATCTATATCCCTTTTGAAGGTTCGCCTATCGAAGAGATTGTGAAATTTTTTGTAGAAAAAGACGGGCTTGTTTATAAAAAGGATATAACTCCAGTTTATTCTCCTTTCCCTTCTTCATTGGAATTATTAAAACAAGGGAAAGCTGAGGTTGTCGCTCTTCCAGAACCTTTTGTTACAATGGCTTCATCTATTCCTAATGTCTATATTTCCTTTGGATTTAAAGATTACTATGAAAAACTAACAGGTAAAAAAAATGGTTATCCACAAGTTGGAGCTTTTGCAATGAAAAATTGGGCTATAAATAATATCGATTATATTAAATTACTTCATGCTGAACTTGCAAAAGCAATAGAACTAATTAAAAATGACCCACAAACAGCAATTAAAATCGCAGCACCATATTTTAGTTTCCCGCAACCAGTTTTACTTAAAGCTATTGGAAATACCTCTTTCAACCTTTCATATAGCAATGAACTTTTAAATGAAGTTTTTTCATATTATCAATCTATAGGAATACCACTTGACCCACAATTTAAAGAACTATTTTTCATCTATTAAACATACCATTTATGCATTATTATTATTTTTAGTTTTATGGTGGATACTTTCGATTATGTATCCACCATATATAATACCTTCACCTTTTACAGTATTGAAAAATATAACTAAATATTTGGATAAAGATTTTTTTATTCATTTTAGTCTTAGTATATACAGGACTTTCACTGGATTCTTTATAGCCTTGATATTAGGAACATTTCTCAGTCTATTTACCCATTCGTCCAAGATGCAAAACACTTTTTTAATATTTTTAGCACTTTTCCAAGTAATTCCTGGTACGATTCTTGGAATTATTTTTCTAATTCTTTCTGGTATTGGTTCAACAACTCCAATAGTTCTGGTAGCATCTTTAACTATTTCCACGGTCTATATAAATGCAACAAATGTCCTTCTTAAAAGAAATGAAAATCTTGAGGCTGTAATAAAGGTGTTCGATGGAAAAAATCAAGAACTTATAAGGTATCTTCTTCTCCCAACCCTTGTTCCAATAACAAGAAGTAACTTAACTTTGGGGATGGGGCTCGGACTCAAAGTTGTAGTCCTTGGTGAATTCATCGGTTCACAGGATGGTCTTGGTTATTTACTGAATGTTGCAAGAGTTTATTTTCAGATGGATAGGGTGTTTTTCTATCTTATAGTCCTACTTCTTTTTATGGTTCTTTATGAATTTGTTATAAACATAATATTTATAGTATTTTTTCAAAAGTACCTTTATAGTGAATAATATTAAAAATTAACAATAAAAAGCGAAAAATTAAATGAATGCTGTTGAAGTAAAATCAATTTGCAAATCTTTTGGTAAAAATATTGTCATTAAAAATCTATCTTTTGATGTAAAAAAAGGTGATAAGATAGCGATATTCGCTCCTTCTGGATCTGGTAAAACTACTTTGTTAAACATACTATCTGGTATAGATTTAAATTTTACTGGAAATTATAATATAAATCTTCCATTTTCTGTGGTTTTTCAGGAATCAAGACTTTTTCCCTATATGACTGTCATTGAAAATATCCTTTTTGGTTGTAAATTAAAGAAAATTACAATTACAGATGATATTTACCAAAAAATTGAAAATTGGCTAAACATAACATCCTTAAAAGGTTATGAAAAATACTATCCTTATGAACTTTCCGGTGGAATGAAAGCGAAGGTCTCACTTATTAGAGCATTTATCGTTAATCCAGAGATAATATTATTGGACGAACCTTTTAAATCTATAGATATTTACTCAAAACAGAGGATAATTGAATTTATAAGACAGAATTACCCAGATATTACAATGATTCTTGTCACCCACAATATCGATGAACTTCCCTTAATCGGTGGTAAAATATTGCAGTTTTCAAAAAGCCCTCTTGAAAATTATAACGAGATTACTATACAGAATAACATGACAATTTCTGAAATAATTGAGAAAATCTATGAAAATAGTTAAAACATTTTAAAAAGCAGGATATTATAAAATTCAATATGAAATAGCATAAAGATTAAAAACAGCTATTGCAATTAAGATAAAAAATAAGAATTAATAAGATTATAAATAAGAAAATATAAAAATTCCTATTTTTGCCTCAGACCGCCCCACCACCCACCCTTTTTTAGGGTGAATTTTGTAATTCATTTATTTAAATCATATTATTATAAATATATTATTGTTACAAAATTATCAAGGTAGTAAAGTTAGATTAATTATTTGGAAAAATAACTGTATGTTTTTAATAATTTTAATCTTAAAAATATTATAACTTGTAAAATATTTTGTAATATAAAGCCATAATATAAAATTTATTCATATTTGTTTAAAAATATTCTTGACATAAGAAAAATATATTATATAAATAAATGTAATGAATAAACAAAATAAAGTATCTCTTATCTCTTATCTCTTATCTCTTATCTCTTATCTCTTATCTCTTATCGCCATAAGTGTCAACTTTCGTTAAAAAATAGATTCATATCTTTTGACAATAAAGCAAAAAGAATTAAATTAAACATTATTTCATATTGTTATTTTTTTAATTATATTTTACTTTTTAAATTTTATTATTTTCAATATTGTTTCTTCTTTATTAAAACATATACTTTTGTTTCAAAGAAAATTTAATCTAAATTAAGAATAAAAAATAAGAAAAATAAGGAGTTATAAAAAAATATGAAAATTAAAAACAATATAAAATTATTTAAAATTAAGAATTCTGATTTTATTTATTTTACTAAAAGTGGTGAATTATATCAAATTGAAGATGAAATAGCCCAAAAAATAAAAAAAATAAAAGATTTAGATGAAAAAAACTTAAATTTATCAAAATATTCAGATATAACATTTGATGAATTCAAAAAATTATATTTTAAGGATAGAACTTCTGAATATGTACAAAACATTGATTATAGAACTTATCCTATGAAGCATTTTATGTTAAATGTTAGTCAAAAATGTAATTTAAATTGTATATACTGTTATGGAATTGATGGAAGTTATGGTAACTCTAAAAATATGAGTACTGATATTGGTTTTAAATCTGTTGATTTTATGATAAAACAAATAGAAAAAGATAAAAATTCTTTGTTAGATAATACATTTTTGGAGGAGAACCACTTATAAATTTAGATTTAATTGTTAAATTAATCGAATATATAGAGCAAAAAAAGATAAATGCAAAATATGGAATTACAACTAACGGAACACTTTTAAATAATGATATTATAAAATATCTAACAAATAAAAATTTTTCTATAACAATTAGTTTTGATGGACCTCGTGAAATTCAAGATAAAAATAGACCATTTAAGAATGGGTCTGGCTCTTTTGATGTTGTCATGAATAATATAAAAAAATTAATTTCAATGAAATATCATTTTACTGTTCGTCCTACACTGACAAAAGGAATATATATAAAAGATATTGTAAACTATTTTTATAAGACTGGTATAAAAAATATTATTTATGCACCTTCATATAAAGGAGTTAAAAATATTGACTATTCAAATGAAGATTATAAAAATTTATTTAAATATTTAAATTATTATTCAAATTTTATTGACCTTAATAATAATAAAAAAGATAAATCTAATAAATATAATTTAATGAGATATCAATTAAAAGAAATTATAAAATTAATTCATTTAAGTAAATTATCAAGATATAATTGTGGTGCAGGTATGGGATATGTATCTATTGATGTAGATGGTAATATTTGCTCTTGTCAAAGATTCACTGGAATTCAGGATTATAAAATAGGTGATATTTTTAATGGAATTGATTATGATAAAAGATATGATTATTATATTTATGATGTTAATAATAACAAAAAATGTTCAAATTGTTGGGCAAGATATCTTTGTGGAGGGACTTGTTATTATGGAAATTATATATTTAATAATAGTAAGATAAAAATAAATGAATTTGAATGTAAATATAAAAAAAAATTAATTAATATATCTTTTAGGATATATTTAAAAAGCATAATCTGTGTCGACACTAAAAAATAAAAGATGGAAGTTTCAAAATGAATAATTTTAAAAGAATTAATCAAGATTATAATGAAGGTTTTGAAAAAAATAAAGGCCCGAGTTGTTCTGTTGTAGCAGATAGATGTTTAGTTGATAAAACAGATAATTGTACTAGTGGTATGGATAGATGTATAATTGATTCATGTCGAAAAGACAAATCTTGTGATATTGATTCTTGCTTTATTGATACTTGCAGTATTCCTATTTTGTTATAATTTTTAATTTTATAATATTTGATTGTTGACACAGATTATGTTAATATAGGGGGAAAAATGATTCAAATAATTAAAAAAGACTTAAAAAGGAATTTTGTTGTTATTATAATTTTATCAATTTTAATTATATGCTATATTTATTATTATATTGTATATCATTATATACCAGTTTTTGAATATGAATATAATATAAAAATTGACTTATTTAATTTTAATTTAATAATTATTGATACGGGATATTTTACACTGTTTGTTTATTTAATTAGTATCTTTTCTTCTCTTATTCTTTCATCAGAAATAGATTTAAGAATAATAGAGTTTTTATATTCATTAGGAATAAGTAGAAAAAAAATATTTATTTCCAAATTAATATTTATAAGTATAATTTATTTATTTTCTATTTTTATATTTAATCTTTTTTTAATTATATTTTCCTATTATAAATTTAATAAAATAGATTATGTTTTTCTTATTAAATATTTAATTATTAATATTCCTTTAGTATTTTTTATATCTTCTATTTCATTTTTTGCTTCTTTGTTTATAATAAAAAGATTAATATCAATGGGCTTTGTTATTTTTTTAATTTACTTTATGAGTTTCTTTTCTGTTATGTGTCATGAAATAGAAGTTATTAAAAATGAAAAATTAATTAATATATTAAAATATATTAGTCCTGGAGAACTTTTGTTTTATACAAAATTTCCAATACTATTTTATAAAGAAAATAATATAAACTTTATTATTTATTCAATCCCAGTAATAATTATAAGCATAATATTTGTAGTTTTATCATATATAAGATTTGAAAAAATGGATTTTAATATTTAATAAATAATAAATGTAGGTGAAAATATGGATAATTATATAGAAATAATCGATTTTTATAAAAATTATGGTAAAACAGAAGCAGTTAAAGGAATAACATTTAATGTTAATAAAGGGGATTTTTTTTGTCTTGTTGGAAAAAATGGGGCAGGAAAAACAACAACCTTAAGAGCATTGCTAAATTTTATTTATCCTACAAAAGGAACATTAAGAATAAATAAAATAGATTGTACAAAACAATCAGAAAAGATTAAAAAATTTACTGGTTATTTATCAGGAGAAAATTATTCGTATAATTATATGAAAGTTAGAGAGATATTTAATTTTGTAAAAAATATAGAAGGAATTGATTCAAAAAGATACAAAGAAGAAATAGAAAAAATGGTTGATTATTTTGAAATAGATATAAATAAAAAATTCTCATCTCTTTCACATGGAAATAAGAGGAAAGTATTGATTGTATCATCTCTATTAAAAAATCCAGAATTACTTATCTATGATGAACCAACATCAGGTCTTGATATAGTAATGAGAAAGAAGCTAATTAATTATTTAAATAGATTAAATAAAGAAAAAAAATTAACGATTTTATATTCAACTCATATTGTAGATGATGTAGATGAGATTTCAAATAGAATTGGTATAATAGATAAAGGCAAGATTGTTGATGTAATAGATAAACAAAGTATATTAAGTGTTATAAACAGCAAGAAAATAAGCGATTATATATTGGAAAAATATTTTAAGCTGGAAGTTATATAAATTAATTTAAAATAATTAAAAAATGAATAATGATCAATAAAATTTTTTATTTAATTAAATTTAATTGTTTTATAAGTTATAGTATATTCTTTTTAAGATTAAAAAGAGAAATTTTTTTATATGATTAAAACAATAAAATTTATTTTAAATCTTTTAAAATATAAAAAATTAGATTATTTATTCTTATTTTTTTTATTTATTCTTCTTAATTTTAGTGGATTAGTTAAACCATTGATATTTATAACAGTTATAGATAAAATTTTGCCAGAAAAAGATATCAAAAAATTAATTTTTTTATTATTTATCCTTATTATATTAGAAATAATAGTTAATTTGATAAGTTTAGCTTCTAATTATTATTATAATTATTTATCTCAAAAATTAAAATATGATTTTAAGTATAAATTTATAAATCATATATTAAAGTTGCCATTATCTTTTTTTGATAATACCTCATCCGGTGAAATTTTGAATAGAATTAGAGATACAGATTCAATTCTTGATATTATTGATAATTTGATATTTAATTTTTCTTTAAATTTAATATCCTTTTTAATATTTTTTGCTTTTTCATTATATATAAATCCAACATTATCTCTCATTTCATTAATAGGTGTGCCATTATTTTTCTATTTTAATTTATATATGGGGGAAATAAAGAAAAGAAAAAGTCAAGAACTTTGGATTAAAAATAAAAATTTATAGTCATTTCTTTTAAAACTACTTGATTTGATTTATAACATTAAATCATTTATAGTTGAAAATGATATGACTAAAAAAATTAAGTATTTATTACTAGATATTAGAAAATATTTATTAAAAACAAATCTTATTTATCAAAAAGGAAAAATATTTAATAATTTCATAATGATATTTTTCGATTTATTTGTTTTTTTTATAGGTATTTTATTTATAATTAAAGGTAAATTAACACTTGGTAGTTGGTTTGCATTTAATAAAATATCTACAAGTTTTGTTGGCTATTTATTATCATTATTAGGTTCTTTTCAAACATTGAAACAACATTCAGCAATTATTGAAAGAATAGAAGAAATTACTAAAATAAAGGAAGAGGATAATAATAATTCAAATTTATTTATAACTAAAGGTGATATTTGTTTTAATAATATTTGTTTTGGTTATCAAAAAGATAATATTATTTTTAGAAGTTTTTCATTAAATTTAAAATCAAATTCTCTTCATTGTATTTTTGGCAGGAATGGTTCTGGAAAAGCAACAATTTCAAAATTACTTACTAGATTATATGATATTAGTTCCGGACAGATTTTTATAGATGGTATAGATATATCAAAATATAATATAAGTCATTTAAGAAAAAATATTGTTATCATGAGTCAAAAAATAGAACTATTTAATGATTCAATAAAATATAATATTGGACTTGGTTTATCTAGATATCCTATGAATAATCTTATAAAAGTATCAAAATTATCAAACTGTTATGATTTTATTTCAAAATTACCTTATAACTTTGATACTATCATAGGATCAGATGGAGTAAAACTTTCAATTGGTCAGAAGCAAAAAATTATGATGGCTAGAGTTTTGATAAGAGAACCAAAAATACTTATTTTGGATGAACCTACCTCCCATCTTGATTTAGAAACAAAAGATAAATTTGGGAAAATATTAAAAAAAAAATGAAAAATAAAATGACAATTATACTATTAAGTCATGATAAAAAAATGATTGAACTAGCTGATTATTGTTATTTTTTATAAGTTATGAAAATTTAATTTAGTTAAATTAAAGGTAATTTAGCTAGATTAAAGATAATTTAAGGTTCTCCTAAAAAAGTCTTACTTTTTTAATATAATAATATTAAACTTTTAAGTACTTATACATAAAAATGCTCAGAAAATTAAATATTTTGTAATTTAACAATTTACTATAAAAAAAGCTTTTTTACAAATATGAGCATTCTTTTAACTCATCTTCCATACATTATTTAAAAAATTTCAATTAAATTGTAGTAAAATTGAAGTAAAAGAGGTGTAATTTTCATTTTTCATATAATTGTAGTATCGATATATATTTATATTTTAATTGGCATAATAAATAACTTATGATTGATTTATTATGATATGAATTGATTTATGATGAGAAGATTCTATATTCCTTAGTACTGAAAAAAAAGTCCAATATATTTACTTACACCTAGTAGAAAATTAGCTAGATCACGGCAAAGTTAGACAGAGAACCATTACTTCATTTGGTAATCTGGATGGACTTCAAAGAAATAAAAGAATTGATACCATTTTCGCAACTCGACCTATTTTTCATAATACTGATGCAGGAATTTTTGGATATGTATTTTGCAGTTTTCTTGAAATTAAATTGATTCATAGATTAAAAACCATTTTTTCATAAAAACATAAAAGCTATGAAGGGTATCTATGCAATCTAAGATCTATTTTTGACCCTTAAAAATTTTCATTTTTAGTGGAACAATATAATATAAATAGAGCCAAATTAGAAAACATAAAATAAGAGCAACTAAAGAATAAAAAAAGAATAAATAAAAAAAAGAAAAATTAAAAAATATAAAATTTAAAAATTTATAAATTTTTTCAAAATTTAATTGACATAAATAACATATATGATAAAGATTTAAAAATGAGTATTCAAAATAAAGTATCTCTTATCTCTTATCTCTTATCTCTTAAATACTCTAAATATAAGATATTTAATATATATTTATTTCAATATAAAAAAATATAAATATTTTTATATATCTGGTTTTGGATAACTTCCCTATATGGGAAGTTTATAAAATTCAATTTTAATAGTTTTTTAATTTAAAGTATTATAGTATAAAATATATAAAATAAAAAATAGGGGATAAAAATGAAAAAAAGCTTTATAGATTTTACAGAAGAAGTTTTTTGCGATCTTGCAGGTGAAGAATTAGAAGAAAGAACTGAGTTTATACAATGTGGCAAAGGATTTGTAATGGAACCTTGTGAAATGAAAATAACATGTAAGCAGAACTTTTCAATGTAATAAATAATTTATTTTAATATCAAATTAATTGAATTTGGGAGTATATTTTATCAAGATATACTCCCAAAAATATTAATTATATTATGGGGATCATGGTAATCAATATTATATCAATAATAGTATAGCGTAAATAAGTAATTAAAATTTAAGAGAATAAGAATTAGTAAATATAATGAAGTAATTTATTTAAAATTAGGAGATAATATGAGGAAAAAGAGCAAAACAAAATTAGTCTTATTTGTAATATTAATGTTTTTGTTAACTATTCTTATTTTGACAAATCAGAATTTATACTCTCAAAGTAATTTTCCTGAACTAAAAAAATTTACCTTCGAAAATCTTGAATTTTATATGTTTAATATTGCGAAAGATTCAACTATAGATTTAAGTAAATATATTATAGTAAGCGATTCCATTTTTTCTTCGAAATATATAAATAATCATACAAGGTATCATAATGAGCAGGTGCTTTGGTCAACAGATTGCCACGAAAAATATTTAATTAAAGAATTATTTAAAACAAAATGTTTGATAAGTTTGTCAGAAAGTAATGATTCTAATGGTTCATATGAGTATTCAATTGATGCATATAGTCTAAAAAATTTAAGACTTCTTTATCATAATGTCGTAATATATGATGAAAAAAAAGAGTTGAATTTAATCCAAGTTATTGAATATGATTATGAATCTAAAATCTATTATAAAAAAGACATATTCTTTTCAAATTCTTCTCAAAATAAAGAGATAAAAAGATCATTTAAAGAAGCTAAAAAGGAAGAATTAGATAAAGCTAATTTAGTAATAGAGGATAGTAAAATTGAATTAATGCAATTTTTTGATATATATAATATTGTAAAAGATCAGTTAAAAATTTTAATTAAAATTCCATATACTTATTCTTATATCCCTATAAAATCATCTAACTCTAAAGAAAGCAAATATAATGTTGGTAATAAAGAGTATAATTGTATGATTTATAAATTTTTAGGAGAATATAGTTTTTTTCAAAATATTTTTAGTAAAATTAATGACGAGAAAAATAACATTGAATTATTTATAAGTAAAGGTGAAATTCCAATTGTATTAAAATATATATTTAAATATGAATTAGATAATGATTTCTTTATTGATATTTATGAAGTCAAAAATATTGAAAAGTTAGGTAATTAAAAAACAAGGGAAAAGATAATTTCTTTAATATATTTAATAATGAATTTAATATTGTAAAGTTTTAAATTGATGGTGAATAATTATGTTGAAAATAAAAACATTTTTAAAAATCATATTTAAATATAACTTCTATTATAAATCTAAGTTTATAACACTTATCTTACTATTCGCATTTACATATTCCTTATTTTTTCTTGGATTCTCAGTTGAGGAGGATGTTTCATATTTTTTTGAAAGACAATTTTTTTTAAGTTTTTCAACTCCATTTGTTTTGACTCCTTCAAGCGTTAGAATAAATGAATTTGATGAGTATAAAGTTGATCTTAGGAAACAGATTTTTCAGGATAAAGATAAAAAAATACTAAATGATTTAAAAAATATATTATCAAAGGAAGGGTTTAGCTATTTTAATGTTTTAATATCAAATGGAACACTTATACATGATGAATATATCCCTGTCTTAATTATGGTTATGGATCTTAATAAATTGAAGTATTTTGAAGGAATTTCTTACGACATCGATAAATTAAAAGATTTTAGATACATTGATTGTCTTGTGTCTGAGGGTTTAAAGGAATTTAAAGACAAATACATTCTTTTATTATCACCAACTATTACTCAAAATTATAATCTTATAAAATTAAATGTAAAGGATTATTATAAATATAAATCAGGGACTATCAAAAACTTAACATTTCCTAATATTATATTAAATGAAAGAATTGGAAAGAAATATCTTGGAGTAAATGATAATGATGATGGATTTTTATTTATATATAAAGATAACTCATATAATAATAATTATGATAAACAATTTTTGAATAGTATAATAAAAAAGATTAGTTTAGATACTAATTTATATACAGCCTCTGAAACAAGCTTAGATATTAAATCAACATTTAATTTTATAAACTTGGTACTTCTTATATTTATTTCTTTAGTTTTGGTCATTTTAACGTTAATTTTTATATCTATAAATATTTTTTCTTTAAAACAAAGATTCATATTAATAGGTATCTATAAGACATTTGGGTTAAATGATAAAAAAATATTTTTTTTACTTTTATTTGAATTTTTTGTAATTAATCTTTTAGGCTATATTTTAGGATTTTTATCTTACATATTTTATATAAAAGTCATATTTAAAGAATATATTACTATATCAAATATAGTTTCTAATCCCTTAAGAATCAATATTAATTTGTTTTTATATTTTTTTATTGTTCTTTTTATGCAAGTTTTAATTAGTTGCAGAATGATATATAATAAATTAAATAGAGAGATGAGTACAAGAATATTAACAGGGGAATGGTAAAAAATGTTTAGAATTTTATTTAGAATAATTATAAATAGGCAAATTAAACAAAAGTTTGCTATTGTTTTTTTGATTTTATTGAATATTTTATCAATTTTAATGATTACATTTATTCAAGGAGGTGAAAAAAGTTATGAGAATTATCGTTACAATTTTGGTGAAATCAATATTAGAATTTTGGAAATAAAAAATCCAAATATTATAAATGAACTTGAAAAGGATATAATAAAACTAAATTTTAACATAAAAAAGATTGAAAAATTTATAAATTTTAATGCATTTGTAATTGTTAACTCTTCTATGAGTAATTTTCAAATTTATTCAATTAATAAAAATCAAAATATTATGAAAAATTTTTACCTAACATCAGGATTTTTTCCAAAAGAAAATGAGATATTGATTGCTGATATTTATAAAGGAAAGGTAAATTTAGGTGATAAGATCCAAATAATAAATAAAACAAATGATAATTTGATTAATAGTCTTTATCTAAAAATATGTGGCTTTTTCTCAACAACTTCTGAAAATAAAAATATTGCAATTATTGACCCATTCACTGGAAATAGTATATATAAGTTAGAATTTAACAGTATTAATCTTTTTTTTGAAGATCAATATTCAATTGATCAGTTAAATAAAATAACCCAATGTGTTTTAAATAAGAATTGCAATTATAAAATACAAACATATAAAACATATTTATCAGAGATAAAAAAAAGCTCTTTCAATGTGATGAAAATATTATTATATTTATTTGCATTAATATTATTTCTAATTCAACTTGTTTTAATTATTAATTTTAATTTAATGATTTTAGAAGAAATGATTTCAGATCTTTATTTATTTATTACTCTTGGAGCGAGAAAAAGGGAAATACAAAAATCTTTATTTATTTCAAATACAATTCTTTTAGTTATTACTTTAATATCATCATTTATCCTTTCTTATATTTTAATAATACCTTTACAAGGTAGGCATATTTCATTAACAAATAGCACTTTTCTTTCTCCACTTTTAGGGGGGATTAATAGAATTAATTTTTATTTCAACTTTTTATTTTTTATAAAAATTTACATTTTATTTATAATATTTGAATCTATCATTTATTTTATTATTTTAACTAATTTTATTAAAGATAATATATTAACTGAATTAAATAAACATTTTATAAATTAATTATATGGAAAATAATATTAATAATAATATTACATTTGATGATTTTGATGGAAATTTTTTATTCCATAATAAAATTTATTATAAGAAAAATAATTCAAAAAAAATCTAATTATATTTGGGGGGAATAGATGAATAAAAAATGCATTTTTAATATTTTTAAATTTTACTTTTCTATTTTTTTATTCTTTTCTTTTTTTATATTTTCTTCTGCTGAAAATAATCAAGGAATAGATATATTATCAAGAGCTGATTTTACTCTTGTTCCTAAGATAGCTTCATATTTTTTAAAATTGGTTGAAAAATCAGATGATATTGAGAATACAACTATTTTTAAGTGTTTTAAAAAAACAGATTTAAAATATCTTTTTTTTACTTTAAAACCATCTTTTATTTATGGTCAAGCTCATTTAAGAATAGAAAATTCAATATGGACCTATTATCCGTTGGCTGATCAGATGCTTCAGCAAAGCTATAAATCCGCCTTTTTAGGAACTGGTTTATCCTATTGTGATGTTATGTATAATGAACTTATAAGATATTATGATGTTAAAATCTTAGATGATAATTATATATACATGGAAAAAAATTATAAGAATTTTTTAAAAAACAATAATGAACCGGTACTAAGTTATAAGCTTTTATTAACAGCAAAAAAAGGTGCACAAGGTTACCCAAAGGCAATAATATTTATAGATAAAAAAAATTTTGTAACATTAAAAAGAGAGTATTATTCTTTATCTGATCAGAAAATTAAAGAAATATATTTTTATAATTTTTTATTCAACAAAAATCATATAGAAAGCTTTTATATGGAAGTTATAGATTATATAGGTAAAGGATATTTAACATATGCTTATTTTGATAATATAAAAATCCTTGATTCTTTATCTGACAAATATTTTTCTCTTAATTTTATAAAAACTTATACTCCAGATCCTGACGAATATCAAGATAAATAGGAGCAAGATAATGATTTCGCTTAATAATGTGCATAAGAACTATTACATTGGAAAAGAAACCATCCAAGCCTTGAAAGGTATTGATTTGCAAATAAATAAAGGAGAATTTATATCTGTTGTTGGTCCTTCAGGAAGTGGGAAAACGACTTTGCTAAACATAATAGGTTTACTTGATAAACATACATCTGGCGAAATATATTTTGATAATATAAATATCGCATCAAATTTAAATAATAATAAATTAGCAGATTTAAGAGCTAAAAAGATTGGATTTGTTTTTCAAAATTTCAACTTAATTCCTGCTCTTAATATCTATGATAATATAGAATTGTCTTTAATTCTTTCAAATAAAAATGAGTTGATAAAACAACGGAAGAAACTTATAAACAAGGTTATTGATGAAGTTGGTTTAGAAGGTTACTTGAAACATAGACCTTTTGAATTGTCTAGCGGGCAAAAGCAAAGAGTAGCCATAGCAAGAGCTTTGGTTAAAAAACCAGATATAATACTTGCAGATGAACCAACAGCTAATCTTGATACCCAAACAGCAATAAGTATCATTAATATTATGAAATACTTAAATGAAAATGAAAACATCACTTTTATATTTTCAACTCATGATGAAAGATTGATAAAATATACCCAAAAACAAATTAGGATAAAAGATGGAAAAATTGAAAATTAATTTATATTGCTTGAAATATTATTTCTTATATTTTTTATTTTATTCATTTATTTTATTTTTTATTATATTTTCAAATGGTCTAATTTCCCCCAACTATTGTTTTGCTCAAAATAGTTCAGTCATTAACTCCTTTTATTTTTCTATGAGTTTTTATAATTTTTACTGGAATAATTCATCTGTCTTTAATAGATTAAAAAGTATTATCTCTGATGATTCTTTTGAATATAGTATAGTTGCAAATTATAACATTATTTTTAAAAATAGATTTTCTATTTTATTTTTATCATTTGAAAGTACAGACTTATTAGATTATAACTATTCGACTAGTTATTCATTAAAAATACTACAATTATGGGCAAGAATAAACATTTATGACTTTTTATCTATTTCCTTTGGTCGAAAAGTTGCAAATTGGGATGATTGCTATTTTGAATCACCCTCAGATATGATAAACGAACAAAGTGATTTATATTCATTGACTTCTATTTCAGGAAGGGATATTTTTGAAATTCTTGGGACTTTAGATATATTTGAAATTCCCATTGATTTTGATTTGATCTTACTATTTAATAATGAGATAGAATCAATTGAAGATAATCCATTATTTTTGTGCGTATCTACAATACTTTATCCATTTCAAACAAAAATTAAGCTAAAAGTTCAAAATAAAGAAAAACCTAAATTTGCGTCATTTACAAGTTTAACATTGGATGATTTTCAAATTTACTATGATTTGATATATTTTCAAGAAAGTGAAATTCCTTTTATATATAGAGAAGTTAAAAATTATTTTAATTATGTTATAGGGTTAAAGTATGAAACAACCTTTTTAAATGATTATTTTGTAAAAGGTTTAACTTTTGTGATAGAATATTTCCATAGAGATGATGGTCTTACAGTAGAAGAAGGAAATAATTTATTTGCTACAATGTCAAATTTTGATCTGAACGATGAAAACCAATATTCTCAATATATTAGTTTACAAGAAAATTACCACTTTTTTAAGTTTTTTAAGAATTATCTTTACTTAGAATTTAGTTTATCTAACCTTTTTAAATCTTATATCACTTTTCTTGTAAATCTATTTTTAAATATCGATGATCAAAGTTTTCTTTATTTTATTCAGATTAAATTTTATCCAAAGACCATTTTTAATTTAATTATTAGGTTCTATGGCTCTTATTATGAAAAAGACTCTGAAACATCTCAACTTCCATATTCTAAGGCTATTTTACTTTTAATTAATATAAAATTTTAAGATAATCAGAATTTATAAAAAGAAAATAAATATTAATAAGGAAAAAAATACTAAGATATATAAACTAATGGATTAAAATTATATAAAGAAGTTTTGATATAATTTTAGTAATTTTAAATAAGGTTCTCCTAAATTTAATATAATGATTATAATAATAAAATGAAAATATAGTTTAATATTTATATAATAAATGGAAATTGTAGAAATTCTAAGTCATTAATATTTTGTATTTTAATTTTTTTGCAATATGATGGAAAAAGCATATAAATTAAATAAAATATATATAAAATAGAAAAACATTTTTATTATCTTTTGGTAAAATAAATAATAAATTTAATATCCATTTAAGGTAAAAATAATATGAAGAACTTATTATCTTTTATTTTTAAACGATTAGAAAAAAAAATATTGGTTCAATTTATCATTTCTGGTTTTCTAGTATCTATAATAATGATAATGAATCTATCCCTCCCTTTATTTCAAAAACAATTACTTGAAAGTGCTTCAAAAGGAAAGCTTAATAAAACTGTTTTTTTCATAAGTGTAATAATTGGATTATTAAATGCTATTTTATCTATAATCCTTTCATTAATAGCAAATAGTATGTCCCAAAATTTTAAACATAAAATAGAATATGAAATGCTTGAATCAGTCCCAAGAGTTCCTTCAAAAAGGATAGATTCTAAAGGAGCTGGTGCATACATGGTAAATATATTGGGAGATTCTGAAAATTTATCAGGTTATATTAACCCCAGTTATTTTATCTTTTTCTTTTCACTTGTAAATGTTCTAAGTGTTTTAATTATATCATTAAAATGGACAAAATTACTAATAATAATGGTACCAATTTTATATTTATTATGCATAATTTTTCTTACAATCTCCTCTCAATTTTATAAAAAGTATTTTTTAATAGCTAGGGAAAAAGTAATAGAATTAAATCCATATTTACTGTCTTATATTCAAAATAGACGCTCAATTATTAATAATAGTGAACCTTCATTATTCGAAGAAGATATTTTGAAAAAGATGAATATAAGAGACTCATATATAAAAAAGGCATTTTCATTTTCATCTCTTTCTAAAACTTTTATAGATATATTTAAATCATTAGGATTGATAACTTTTATATGTTTATTATCCTTAGAAATAAATTCAAATAAAATAAATTTTTCAACTCTTGTAGCATTGGTAAGTTATTTTGCTCAGATGTTTACACCTTTAGTTACAATTCAAGAAATAATTACAGATAATAATAGATTTGAAATGATTTATAAAAGAGCGCCTCTTGATCTAATACAAAATATAAGTGAAATTGAGATACCATCAGGTGATGGGCAGGTATTGAAATTTAATAATTGCAGTTTCTCTTATCAAGAAAATAATAGTCAAATAATTAGAATTTCAGATTTTACATTGGATATTTCAAATAAACTATATGGGATTGTCGGTATTTCAGGAGAAGGTAAAAGCACATTAATTAAATTAATTCTAGGAGAAGAATTACCTAATCTTGGTGGATGTTATATATTAAATTCAAATGTATCAAATATACCTTCACCTTTGCTTTCTTCCTTTATTAATATATACCCACAAGAAATTGAAATATTTAATGAGGATTTAAATTTTAATGTATCGCTATTAAAAAAATCCTTATCATATAATGAATATTTAGATAAGTTTAATAAGATTAAGAAAGAATTTAAGTCATTGTTTGAAAAAATATTAATTAAATCAAATTCAAATTTATTAAGAAGTGATATCAAGCAAATTAAGGAATTTACAAAGATATTAAATATAATTCAATCCAGAAAAATAAATTCAAAATATTTTAACGAAATAAAAAATTTACTTAATAAATATAAAGAAAACCTCGATGAATTATCTGTATTGTTTGCTTTAGTTTATATGACTAGAAATTTCTATATAGCAGAATTGTATAATGAAATTATAGATGAAATAGGTATTGAATACTTAAATAACAGAAAATTTGGTGAAAATGGCAAGTCAATTTCAGGAGGTGAAAAACAAAAAATAGGCTTTGCAAGATTTTTGTTAAAATTTAAAATGAATAAACTAATTAATGAAAATAAAATTATAAATATTATTGACGAACCTTTTACAAGTCTTGATGCTATTTCGGAATCAAAATGTGCAAAAATAATGAAAGATTATATTAAAGGGTCTCCAGGAATAATAATTTCTCATAAGCTTAATTTAATTTCTTTATTATCTGAAGAAATAATAGTCATAAATGATGCAAGAATAGTCGATAGAGGATCTCATAATGATCTAAAAAATAAAGATGGACTTTATCAACGACTATATATGGAATTTATATCGCAAAGAAAAGATTAATAGTATAATATACCTAATAAATATCTACGAAATAGTAAAAAAATTTAGTAATCAATGATTAGTAATCAATGATAATATGAAATTTTGATCTATTTTTATAAAATATTAATATAATTTATTGTTCAGTTTTTGTTGAGAAATTAGACTTCTGCAGTTTTTGAAATCTAAAACTATAAAAAATACTGTAGTACTACCCAAAAAAAGACACAATAAAAGTAAATAATGGAAGGGTTATTGCTCCATATAAAGGTTTATACCACCTTAAAAATGAAAATGGTCCACCTATAGCGAAGACCCATACTGCAAAGGATAAAGTAGAAATTACTAACTGAGAAATTTTTTTAACCTTTGCGACAAAGAAAAGATAAAAGGGAGTAGCTACAAAACAAAAAATACTTATGAACCAGTAAATACCAATAGTTATATCGCTTTGACTTAAAAGTATCTTTTCACATGTTATGAAAAGTAAAATTATCTCGGAAGGTATATATTTAAAAAGTCTTTGAAGATAGTTATCCTGTTTAATTTGAGGTTTTATATTGGCATTTTTTATTTGAATATATTCATTTTTAGATATAACTTGTCTTGACATAATATCTACCTCCACAAAAAATACTTACTTATAAATAATTTTTAAAAATTTTTTACACTAAAAATTTAATAATTTTTTTATATTAAAAAGCTTTTTTATGGCTTTAATAAACCATTTAAAAACTTACTTTGTTCTAAAAAATCTTAAGCCAACATTTATAAGACAATCGAGAGGGTCAAATTCTGAGAAAGAAGAAGGAAGACATTGATTTTCGCTTGTATTGAAGGCTCCACCTCTTGCATAGACCCCTGCAGACATTCCCATCTCGAAGCACCATTCATAAAGGTTTCCACTCATATCGTATAGTCCCAGTTCATTTGGCTTTTTTTGCATGATAATTTGTGGGGAATTTGAAGAGTTCTTATCATACCAGCCAACTTCAGCAAGATTATTCGAACCACTAAATTTATAATTTTGTGACTTTTTGCCACCTATTGCACAGTATTCCCATTCGTAAGAAAAAGGCAATCTAAAACCATTTCCTTTTGGAGTCATTTCCCCATTTATAAGATTATAACAGGGTGTAAAGCCATTCATCAAGCTGAAAAAGTTAGACAAAGTCAGAGCTCCATACCAGCTAATGTATGAAGCAGCAAGATTATCAAAATTCTTTTTAACAGTAAAACCATCCTTTGAAAAAGTTAACCCACTATATTTTTCATTTATTTGGTAGATTAGATATCTACCTTGATATACCTCATAAACCTCATCTTTAGATACTTCAATGTATCCTTGTTTATATCCCCAGTTTAGTAACTCTGCAAGCTGTTTGTTCGATAGTTCATGCTTTTGTACATATAGATCTGGTATTTTAACTTTTGTACTATTCAATGAAAATGTATATTCTCCCCCTTCAACCAAAGCAAAATTTGAAATTATGTCGATAGTTGAAGCTAAAAGTGTGAAAATAAATGAAAATAATACTAGTAAAAGAAAAGAATAAAAGAAGATCTTTTTCTTCATAATTTTTCTCCTCAAAAATAAGGTTCATAATACTTTATCACATAGCTAAGAATCTATAAGTTTAGAATGATTTAATAATCATAAGTTTCATTAATGTTATTAATAGTTACATTTATTTTGAAATAAGATATTTTTATTTTCATCGTAAAATGTTAAAACAAAAAAGTCTGCAAAAGACTTGACATCAAGGTATCCATACAAACCACTTTTATACCATAGACTTCCTTTAGAAGTAAAAGTCTTTTCAGGATCAGGTAACCCACCAAAAGAACCTATAATTGCATAGTATATAGAGTCATTTTCAATTAATTCCATAGTATGGTTATGTCCACTTACAACAAGATCAACATCATATTTTTTGAATATTGGTTCAAGAATTTTAATAACAGAGTTGTTATCAAACCAAGGGATTCCACCTTCTTCAGTATATCCAGAAGCATATAGAAAAGCATGAGATAGTATAACTACAAAATCATCTTTATTTGTCTTTGAAAGTTCTTTTATAAGCCAATTTTTTTGCTTAATGGAAAAATCTTCAATACCCCAGAGCAAAGATAATGTAATTACATGAATATTTTTGTTATCTACCTTAAAAGTATAATGTTTATAATATGGTGATGATCTGTTTTCTGTCTTAACAGAAGAAAAGATGGATTTATAGAAGCGATGACCTGCTATAAAGGCATCATGATTCCCCATAACAGGTATTATTGGAAGATTTCCGAAGTTTTTACCTAAAAAATCCAGCAAGATTTGCCAGTGAGATTTGACATAACCACTTTCAACAAAATCACCAAGTATAGCGAAAAAAGAATAATTTGGCTCGTTTTCAACCAATTTGACTATTTTTTCAGTTATATCATTTCTAGATTTATCTCTGCCAAAGTGAGGATCTGAACTTATAGCAAAAGAAAAAGGGTTATTTTCGTTGATTTTTGTCTTTGCTGTTTTATACTTAAAGCTTTTTCCATTCGAAAGATTGAAATAGTAAATAGATTCTGGCTTTAAGTCTTTTATTATAAATTTATGTATTTTAGTTGCCTTATTATCTTTTAATATTATTTTATTATCTATCTGGTTTTCATTGAAATATTCACATTGTATAATTTCATTTTTTTGAGTTTTGAAACTAATCTGAATATCTGGTAAACCAAAAATACCTGTAGAATCAGAAAGCATAAATATTGGTGGGGTAGAAGTAAAAGAAGGATTACTATTAACAAAAATAAAAATAACTGCGGAAATTAAAATGATAATTAAAATAAAATTAAGAGCCATATTTAATATTGAGAATATCTTGTATAATATTTTATTTTTCTTTAATAAAATTGAAAGAAGACCAAATAGAGAAATAAGAATTGGTAATAATGAAATTTTAATAAGCAGATTTTTATAGTATTCATTCCACTTAAATATTCCATAAGTTGATGGAAGACTAAATAAAAAGATGACAAAACAGATAAAGAGTGCTATTGGCAAAATTGTAAGAAGAATATTTTTACCATTCTTTTGCATTTGTATTTCTCCTTTTTAAGGTAATTTTTCCAAAAAATATTTATTAAGAGTTTTACGATTTGACCTACTTAATTTCTAATATATAAATAGATGGGAATAATACTTTTGTCAAATTAAAAAGGATTTAAGATTGAACTTTCTTGCTCATCATATAGTATCGATTTATCCAGGAAATTATTATTACAACTTAGGTCTTACATTTCCAGATATACTTGCATTGCAAAATAATAAATGCAAAGTAACGGAAAATTTAGTAGATCAAAAATTAAAGGAATTTAAAGAGGATATTTTATTGAATAATAATAAAGAAAATTTAGATATTACTGACCTTTTTTTAGGAATGAAGATTCATCTTTTACTTGATAAATGGTTTCATAATAGTAAATCATTTTTTTATCTTATGAAAAAGACATCTGAAATTGTTGAAAAAAACTATTTTCCAATTCATCAATTTATTGAGATTCTTTTTGATATTTATATAGATACTATCGATAAAAACTATGCAAAATCATTAATAAATACTTATAAAGATGATAAATTAGATTTAGTATTACCAAAGATAAAAAGCTTTTTCGAAGTTGATCAGGTTGTTTTTAATAAACTTAGGAGCTATATATCTACTGCTACATTTTATAAAACATATCTCAATGACGATAATTTATTAGAACTACTAAAAAGGCTAAGTATGAAAATTAATAGAAAAAATATCTATCTTGAGGATACATACTCCAAGAAATTAATAAATGTTGCCAAAGAACATTTAAAAGATGACTTCGAATTGCTTTATAATGAACTTATAGGATATTCAAATAAGATTCAACAAGATGAAATGGAAAGACAAATTATTAAAAATTAGTATATGTAACTATATTAAAATTTCTATAATTTAATTATGAAAATGGATAAATAAGACAAATGAGTATAGATAACAACTGAGGTGGAAATGAGAAAAAACTACCTTTTGATTTTAATAATTTTTCTAATTTTGACTATATTTGTTATTGAAAATAATGTAATAATCGCAAAAGGAAAAGAAACATTAATTATTACTGATGGTTGGATTTATACATATGAGGACACCGATGGATCAAGGACTGAATTTTCTCTTTTAGATTACGAACCAACTGGATGGGAGAATATTAAACTTCCATATGGTGGATTTAATTTTGATTTAAATAAAAGTAGATGGGTTTGGTTTAGAGCAAAATTTAATATACCAGAAAAATTAAAAGGTAAAGATTTAGCAATTTTCTTTGGTAAAATCCCTAATGCTGCAAGGATATATTTTAATGGTTCTTTAATAGGTAGCCATGGCTTGATGCCACCAGATAAGTTTTTTGCAAATCCAAATATCTCCAAATATTTCGTGATTCCTTCTTCCTTAATGAGTTTTGATGATGAAAATGTTATAGCTATACAGTTCTATTGTGAAAGAGCAAGGGGTTCAATCAATGCAATAGAAGTAATGAAAGCAACTGATGCTCAAAAAAGCAATTTTATTTACTACTTTATAGGCTCGATGATTCCTGCATCAGCCTCTGTGGTTAGTTTAATACTTTGCATTTATTATTTAATACTTTACCTTAGAAGTAAAGAGAAAAAATTTAATATCTTTGTATCTCTTTCCTCTTTTTTAATGATGATCTATTATAGTCAACTTTATATAGATATTGCTCCTTTTTCATATATGACTTTTATCAAATTTTGTTTTGCTTCTTCTTATCTTGCAGTTTGTCTTTTGATTTTCTACTTTCAAAACTTTTTCAAAATTCATGATAAAAAAAATCTTAGATATCTAATTTTAATAGTTTTTATTGCTGGTGTAATATATCTTTTTTCTTTAAAAGATCTTGCAAGAACTGAAATTGTTAATGATAGTTTTTTACAATCCAGTATTTTAGGTTTAAGTTTTCTATATATGCTTTATGTCGGGATATATGCTATAATAAAAAAGAAAAAGTACAGTATGATATTATCTTTAGGGTTATTATCTGTCATATCCTTCGCTTTAAGGGATATTGTCATAGCTGCAGCTGGTCTTCAACCAAAATTCTGGACTTCTTCAATCGGTATGGTTGTTTTTGTGGCTACTATACTTTTTAGTTCTGCATCCAATCAAGTAGATATAGAAAAAGAACTTAATGCTTTAGCCGAAGCTTTAAGAGAGGAAAAAGGATCTTTCGCAAGAAAAGTAAAAGAAAAAACTGGAGAAAATCTACTTGCACTTACACAAGTAGAAAAATCTGTGTTGGAACATTCTGAGAAACTTTCAAGTAAATCTAAGGAACTTGCGGTTTCTGTAGAAGAAATATCTTCAACTTTGGAGGAGCTTTCGGCTTCAATAAATTCTATAGCACAAAATGCAGATCAAACAGCGAAAGAGGTAGAGCAAATTGTAGAAAAAGTAGAGTTTGGAACCAAATCGATGGAGGAAAATATAGAGGCTTCAGAGCAGTTAGTCTCGATAACAAGCACAATAAAAAACTTTACTACTATGATTCATGATATCACTGATCAAACTTCTTTACTTGCATTAAATGCCTCAATAGAGGCTGCTCATGCCGGTGAACTTGGTAAAGGATTTACTATTGTAGCAAAAGAAATAAAAAAGCTTTCTGAAAGATCACTTGATGCAGCCAAAGAAATAGAAGGGACCATAGAAATGGCAAATGAAAAGATTTTCATAACATATGAAAAAAGTAAAAATGCAGGCGAAATATTCAATGCCATTCGAAATCAGATCCAGGTGTTTTCTGAGACTTTTTATAGAATTACTTCTGCGACTCGTGAGCAAGCTAAAGGTTCTGATGAGGTAGTAAATACTTTGGCAGAGATTTCTTCTATCTCTGAATCAGCCGTTCAAATTTCAGAAGAACTAGTACAGATAGCTCATACTCTTTCAAAAGTTTCCGAAGCACTTCTTTCATTGAATGAATAAAATAGGTTAATTTTTATAGGGGATTTTTTATTTGAAATTAGTATAAAAATAGTTTTAATAATATTGAAATTAAAATAATATTGAAATTAAATATTGGTATATTTTATAAAAAGTTATCGTTAGTTTTCAGGAATTTTTAATGAATCTTATCAATTTAAGATATGAAATAGTCAGATTTTTAGGTAGTGGAAATTATGGTTTAACATATTTAACTTTTGATAGAAAGCTTAAAAGGCATTTGGCTTTAAAGATTTCCGATATTAATGCCTCATCTAGAAAAGTAGTTTCACAGCTTATCCAACAGTTTTATACTTTAAAATCTATACATAACCCTTTTATTATAAAACCAATTGAACTTGAAAAAATATACAATATAGATAATAACCCTTTTGAAAGAGATATATGGTTTTATACTATGCCATATATATCCGATTCAAAGTCAATAGATATATATATTAAAGAAAATATTGAAAAACCCAAAGATATTTTATATTTATTATCTAAATTACTTTACGCTATAAACTTCTTACATCAATTTGAAATCAGCCATAATGATATCCAAAAACAAAATATACTTGTTAATGAAAATGGTAAACCAACACTTCTCGATATTTTCCCCGCAAGGATAAGTAAATACCAGTATTTCGAAGATTTTAAGCAACTTTTTGATCTTATTAGAAATTCAGTTTTAGAAATCAAAAAAGAGATTCCTCAGATATTAGAGGACTTTTATTACTTTTCTTTGGAAAATCAATTTGAATATAACAAGATGAAAAAATGGCTTTCAGAAAAGATTGAAGGTGAGAATCAGCATCTTTATTTTTTTGAAAGCGAAAGAGTAGTTTCGACATCCCTATTTAATCTTTATGATTATTTTGAAAAAATTAAAGAGAAACTGTCCTATAACAATATTATCTTATGGGAGGATGAGCAATCTATCTCTTCACTAAAGGACAATTTTTATGCCTTTATGAAAGTTAAATTGCAAAATGCCTTATATTTGAATGGAATTGAAGATTTTTACAACTTCCTTTCTTTTAAATCTGGGCAAAAGATTTCAAATAAAAACGATGCTGAAATTTACTTAAAAAATACTTTATTTCTTGAACCTTTATATATTATTTTTGATGATTATCTTCATTTTCCTTCTCAAGACAGAAAGATTTTAGTAGACTTAAGTAGGAAGTTAAAAAATCAGGTATATTTGATTAGATTTGAAATATCTGAAAATGAAAGTGATTCACAGTGGCTTTTTCACAATATTTACATCGATGAAGAAAAGATTCAATCCGTTTTAAGTATTGCATTTAACTGGTACAATTTTGATTTTTCAAAACTTGGTTTTTCATTTTCAATTTCTACATTGTTTAGGTTTTTGAATTTTGTTAAAGCAAATAAAAACTTTTTTTCAAGGACTGACGATGATAAAATTCTGCTATCAAATAAAGAATCAGATAAATTAAAGAAAAATTTTTTAAATTATATAATAGAAAGTTATAAAATTAATACATTGAGTGAAGATGAAAAAAAGGCTTGTATAATTTTTCTTACTTATGACAAACCAGTCTCATTTAAACTTTTAAGTGAAATTAAATTTGTTAAAATTAGAAAGACCGTATACTTGAATCTTATTACAAAAAAAATATTAAGGTACTATAAAAATATTGATTCACTCGGTTTATCTGAGAAGATAATAAAAGAAATCTTAGAAGAAAAATTAAAGGAAGAGGATAAAAGTTTTTATATTGATTTTCAAAATTATCTATATGAAAATTGGGCAAATACCATTGATGATAGAAAGAATTATATAAAAAATTTAAAATCTATAAAATCCAAAAAGTTACCAAATGAGGTCATATTATTTTTCAAAAATTACCCTATTTTTACTTACTATGCAAACTATGGAGAAATTTATGACCTCATATTAAATATAAATCCAAATGAAAACAAAGAAGATTACTGCAAGGCATTTAAAATCTATTTTTATTACTCTCTTGCAACTTTAGATTTAAAGAAACTAGATAAATTATACAGCAAAATAAAAAAGTTAAAAAGCTGTGATACAAAGGCTAAAAAGCAAAAAGAGATTTATGAATTAGCAATTTCTATTTCAATTGCTGCGATTTCGTATAATATTACAGAAGTAGAGGAAAAAGCAAAAGCTGCTGAAAAATTTTTAGATGATTCATTTATAATATTAATTTTATTTTACACCTATTCAAATTTACTTGGATGGATTTCTGAAAGTAGAGAAATCCATAAATTTCTAATTAATAATTTAGATAAATTAGATAACATAGAATATCTTTTTTATCTTTATGGACTTTCTGCACTTGAAAAAAATAGCAATCAAGAACAATCAAAAGGTTTGGAATATTACTATAGGTTGATGAATATAATATACAATGATTCAAAAGAAGAGGAAAACTGGGTATTTTACTTAAAGGCAGCTCATAACATAGCCGTATATTATTCTTCTTTGGAAGATGAAGAAAGTCGTGAAAAAGCAATTCAATTTACTAAAGAATCGATTTATTATAATGAACAATTTAAGATTTATCCTACTCTTCTTATTAGTTACTCAAATTTGATAATTGATTACAAGGGGAAGCATAGAAATCATCCAGAAGCCTTAAATTATATTGCCAAACTTGAAAAGATGGTAAATGAAGCGTTCTTAAAAAATGCTATTGAAGACGAACAGTATTTTTTTGTAATGGTAAAGCTTATCTCTTTTTCTATTGAAAAGTGGGAATTGCAAAATGTAAAAAAATATATCTTAAAGATCGAGAAATCAAAAATTTCGATTGAAAAATATCCATTATATTTCGAATTTCTTGCATATAAAGGTCTATATCTTTTAAGAACTAGCAAAATTGATGAATTATATAAATTGCTTTCTCTAATGGAGAGCTTGTTAGAAAATAAACTTTATAGTGAATATATTTCTTTATATTATTCATTAGTATTTGATACATTTTTATATTTAGATGATCATAACCTTCTTTCAAAGATTGAAAAAAAACTATACACAATTGATAAAAATAAGATTGAAAGTATAATAATAGATCATGATATTAACTACCTTTATAGTTGTATTATTTTTAATAGGAAATTAAAAAAGTCCTTAAAAGATTTAATTTTAGGTGAAGGTTATGAATTAAAAAATAAAGCCAATATTAAAGACTTTTATACCATATATAATTATTTTGAGAAAAAAGGATGTATTGAAACTACCAATACTCTTAATAAAGAAATTATCAATATTGTTAATTATTCAAGATATACTGGAGATTTGTTATATAGTTTTTGTGACAATTTTGTTGCATATATACTAACAAATGAGAAAGAATATTTGTTGGAAGCATTGTTAAGTGCTAAATCAATTTATTCAAATCTTAATGAAAAAGGGAAAAAGAATTTCAAATCTTCTACATTAATTAAAAGGTTTTTAAGTATAAATAATTCTTTTATTTATTACCTTTCACACGATAAATCTTTTTCTTCTTTTGTTGAAAAATCAGCAGAAAATATCTCAATCTCTTTTGATATAATTAATAGACTATTTGATAGATTCAAAGATAGAGTAGAAGAAGATATTGAACAGATATTCTCATATATATTAAAATTTCTCATTCATTTTGGTTACTGTACATATTGTGCGATATACAAAGTGGATGAATCTTATTCTATTAAAGCAGTGAAAATTGCTCAAAAAAACGGATATAGCAAATTTTCATCAGATTATTATGAGAGATGTTTTAAAATTTTTCTTACTCAAAGTTCCCCTTTTGTAATAAAATCAATCTCTTATGACAGATTAAAACCGCATGTATTTTTAGCTATTCCTATTCTTGATTATTTTGGTCAGATTACCAGAAAAGAATCATCGAGTGTTTATAAGTTTGATGAATATTCCTATTTTTTAATTTTTGAAAGTCAATTATTAATAAATCCTTATTGGGGAGTAACTGGAGATTTCGCAACATTCTTAGAGAATATTTTATCTTTTTTAAATAATCAATATCTGCTTACACAGGAAAATATGTATGATCCGCTTACTAAAGTCTTGGTCAGAAATAATTTTTTGAATAAACTTAAAAACGCACTTTCAAAGGTAAAGTCTGGATCTCTTTTATTTATTGATATAGATAATTTTAAATCAATAAATGATATTTATAGTCATGATTTTGGAGATAAGGTACTTTCAAAAGTAGCATATATAATAAAAAATTCTATTAGAAAGGTTGATATAGTTGGCAGGTATGGTGGTGAAGAGTTTCTTGTTTTTATACCTCAAACTACCCCAGAAGCGGCATTAATAATAGCAGAGAGAATTAGGACAAACATAGTGAATGAAAACATAATAAACAACCAAAGAATTACTGTTACAGTGGGATTATCTAGATATCCAGAAGATTCAATTTTTTCAGATATTTTGATATCTAAAGCTGAAGTCGCAAATAGGTTTGGAAAATTAACTGGTAAAAATAAAGTAGTTCTATACAATAATCAGATTTCAGTAGATTCTATTTCAAAACAGTATATAAATGGTTTGATAGTAAGGGATCCTATAAAAACAAGTGAAAATACTAAAATTCTAATTGAACTTCTAGATCTTTGCCAGATACCAGTAAAGAACTTTATAATAAGACTTGAAAAAGGTTTTAATCTCATTCAAAAAGCTATACAATTTGATTATTTTTTTGTATTAAATAAGGATGATTTTGTCATTTCTAATAATAAAGAGATTTTTATTGATTTTGCGAAAGATATTTCAAACGCTTTACCTTATGGTACTGTTATAATAAACGATACTATCTTTAATTACTGTAAAGCTATTTATAAAGATTATCTGTTTTGTATTGGTAATTTTAAAAACTTCCCTTATACACAAGAATACAATACTCTTTTTCAACTTTACTGTAATACTTTTTTCCTAAATGAAATATATGAATAACCTTTGATTGATAATTGAAAGTTATTTGTCTATTTTTAATAATTCATTATTAATCTTTGATATTCTATAGTATTCTTTGCTTTTAAAGTAATGATAAATTATAATTAATTTGACACAGAAAATCTGTCAAAGAGCAATTCTATGAAGTTTTATATTTTTATAATAATTATTATTGTAATTGTAATTTTATTGGGGCTTTTTTGGTCAAATATAATGAAAATTATAAAAGTTAATGATAAAGCGGATTCAAGTACAATCAAAGTAGATACAAAAAAATTTAAAGTAGGACTTATAACTGGATTTGGTGGACTTGGAGATAAATCTTTTAATGATATGCAATATAATGGCTTAATTCTTGCAAAAAAGCTATTTGGAATAGATTTTTTATATTTTACTCCTCAAAATTTCCAGGATATCATTAATAATACACAGACGCTAATTGATAACGGATGTAAACTTATTATTTTGGGTGAGGGATATATTGGACAAAAAGTTATAGATATTTTTGCTCAAAAATATCCAGCTATAAAATTTGTAATTTTAGACAACAAAGTCGACAGGTTATATCCAAATAGCGCTTCTATTCTTTTTAAACAGAATGAAGCTTCTTTTTTAGCAGGTTATCTTGCGGCAAGTATGACAAAAAAAAACAAAATAGGTTTTATTGGAGGAGTTGAGATTGATGTTATCGAAGACTTTTATATTGGATTCCTTCAAGGAATAAAATATTATAATAATAATTTAATTGTATACAAAAAATATCTATCTGATTATATTAAGGATTTTGAAAAAGTATGGGATAACCCTGAAGTTGCTTATAATACAGCGAAAGAGATGATATTAAAAAAAGATGTTGATATTATATTTGCTGTCGCAGCTGCTTCTAATCTCGGAATTTTTAATGCAGCCAAAGAATATTCCATATACTCTATAGGTGTAGATACTGATCAGGATTATATTGTCCCTGAAGTTATTCTTACTTCTGTATTGAAAAACTTAGATCAAGCCATAGTATTTATAATCGGACAGGTTTTAGAAAATAAGTTTGAATCAAAGACATACTACCTAGGTTTAAAAGAAAATGGAGTCGCATTAAGCCCAATGCTATATACTAAAGATATAATTGGTGAAGACAGAATAAAAGAAATATTTATTTTACAAAAAAAGATAATAGATAACGAAATTTTAGTAGATTCAGTATTTAATAAAGGAAAATAAATGAAAAAGATACTTTTAATATCAGCTTTAATTATTTTATTTGTTTTTTTTATTCTTTTTAGCAATTTTTTCTCTAAAATGAATAATTTATCAAATAGTAAATACAAAATAGCCTTTGTTATTAGTGGCATAGGGGATAAAGGTTTTGCTGATATGCAATTCAATGGAGTTCAAAAGGCATCTAAACTTTATAATATCAAACATAAATTATTTTTAACTCAAACTTTTGATAAAATAAAAGATGGTATACAAAAAGCAATTAATGAACAATTTAATATAATAATTTGTGGGAATGGTTTCTTAGCAGAAAAGGCTATTTTAGAGTTAGCTCCACTATATCCAAAAACCTATTTTATTTGTATGGATACTGAACTTTCAGAATATCCACCAAATGTTGCAACGGTTAGTTTTAAGCAAAATGAAGGCTCTTTTTTGGCTGGGGTTTTAGCAGCAAAGATAACTAAGAAAAAAACAGTAGGTTTTATTGGTGGAATGAATATACCTGTAATAAACGATTTTCTTGCTGGATATAAACAGGGGATAAAATATATAGATAAAGATGTAAAGATAGAAGTAAAATTTATGGATCAATATTCAAAAATAGATCCTTTTCAAGATATAGAACTTGGTAAAAAGATAGCTCTTGAACTTATAGATTCTTCTAATGTCGATATAATCTATACTGTAGCTGGTAAAACAAATATCGGAATTTATGAAGCTATTAAAGATAAGAATATTTTAGCAATAGGAGTAGATACCGATCAGGATTACATTGTCCCCGGACAGATTCTAACATCTATGATTAAGAATCTTGATACTGGAATCATTTATATTATTGACAAAATAATAAACAATCGTTTTGACAATAAGAATTTTAGAATTGGCTTAAAAGAAAATGGAGTAGCACTTTCTGAGATGAAATATACAAAAAATCTAATTTCGGAAGATATTCAATTGCTTTTAAATCAACTAAAAGAAAAGATTATTGAGAATAAAATGATAATTGATTCAGTATATAAATAAAAATAAAAAAAAGGTTTAAATTTGAAAAAAAAATATAAAAATAAGATATCTTTTCAACTTACACTATATATAATAATATCAATCGGAGTTTTTCTTTTAATAGCAATAACACTGATAAGTCTTTTTTTAGATAGGTTTTATGAAAATCAAAAACATTCTGTTGAAAACAAATTAACTACTTTATTTATATCTTTGATAACGCCATCTCTTGAAAGATACGACTATTATGGTGTAGAAAAGAATTGTCAGAAATTTTTAAGCGAAGAAGTCGTTAGTTATGTCTATATCTATGATGACTCTGGATTTTTAATTAACCAATCTTATAGAGAGAAATTTTCAGGACTTTCGGTATTTATAGATGAAGTAAATATACCTATTATTAGTGATAATAAGCAAAAGATTGGAGAAGCGAAGATAGGTTATAACTTCAGCACCTTTTTTTATTCTCAACTCAAAATTAAAATAGCACTATTTCTTACAATAGTTGTTTTATTATTTTCTATATCATTTACAATTATCTTTATAATTTCCAAAAACCTATCAAATCCTTTAGAGCAGCTTCTTTTTTCAATAAATAAAATTACTTCAGGGGATTACAGTTATAGGCTTGAGGTTAATTCAAATGATGAAATTGGTGATATTTCTAGTGCCTTTAATTCAATGACTGTTAAACTAAACTCAGTAATATCATTGATAAATGGTATTGTAGATAATTTACCTAATGCAATAATTCTTATTAATAAAGAATTTAGGGTTAGTCTATGGAACAAAATGGCAGAAAAATTATTCTTCGTTGAATCAAATTTATGCTTAAATAAATTGATCTATGAAGTTGATAGTTATTTTATTGAAATAGAAAATGAAATATCTTCTGTAATCAATAAATTAGAACCAAAAGTGATAGAGCAAAAAGTAATCGAACTAGATAAATGGAAAGATAAAATTCATACTATATCATTGATTCCCCTTTTTTCTATGGACTATGAAAACAACCTTGAAGGCATTATTATAAAGATAGATGATGAAACGGAAAATGTAAAAAAGGTAGATATGATAAATAAAATGCAAAGAATGGAAAGTATACAGCATTTAGGGGCAGGTATTGCACACGATTTCAATAATATTCTTGGAACCATTACAGGGACAATCTCACTGATGGATAACGATATTAAAAATGAAAATAAAATAAGTAAAGAAGAGTTAGAAGAGTATATAGATATTTTAAAACTAACCACTCAGAAAGCTTCTTTGGTGGTAAACCAACTCTCATCTTTGACTAAGAAAAATGAGACAAGATTCTCAATAGTAGACCTTACTAAATGCATAGAGAATGTAATAAAAATTTGCGAACATTCTTTTGATAAATCTGTTGAAATTTCTTTCAATAGTGATCCAGAAATAAATTTATATATTTATGGTTCAGAAACTCAGATTGAGCAGGCGATATTAAATCTATGTATAAACTCATATCATGCTATGACTATTATGAAAAAAGAAAATGAGAAAAAAGGAGGTCAACTTCTTATATCCATTAACAAGTTAGAAAAAGATAATAAAGAGTATGCTTATGTTTCTATTAAAGACAATGGTGTTGGAATACCGAAAGAAAACTTAAATAAAATATTTGATCCCTTTTTTTCTACAAAAGAAAAAGCAACATCCAGTGGACTTGGTTTAACAATGGTCTATAACATTGTTGAAAGTCATAAAGGCTTTATAGAAGTAATATCCGAGGTCGAAATTGGAACTGAGATAAAACTATATTTCCCTATCTATAAGAAGATAGAGAATGAAGGTTTAATCGAAGAAGAAAAGATAAGTATAAATAAGAAATTTAAGGGGAAAAGAGCAATTATAATAGACGATGAAGATAATTTGAGAAAGGTTTTACAACAGATTTTAGAAAAAGTGGATTTTAATGTTTATGAAGTAAAAGATCCTCAAAATTTCATTGAAACATATGAAACTTATAAAAATGAAATCTCTTTGATTATATTAGATCTTATAATGCCAAAAATTTCTGGATATGAACTTTATAAAATTCTTGAAGAAAAATATAATATTAAAAATAAAGATATTCCAGTGATTTTAACCACAGGGTTATCTAATGATGAAAGAGTACTTGAACTTAGTAGGGAAAAAAATATTTATTTTCTATTTAAGCCATACAGTATGGAAGATCTTATTAAGATTTTAAATAAAATTTTCTAATACTATTTTTTATTGAAATTATAGAAAAGTTTGATAAAAATCTATAGATTTCTTACTAACGGAAACAGGTTAGATGCCTGTGCTGTCCACACAGCCGTGAAAGGGTATCGAAATATTTTTACCTTCCCAGTGGTTTTACTGCGAAGGGAAGGAGGAAATAAAAGTATGTAGGAAGCCCTGAAGCCGGAAGACGAGTAAGAGATTATCATGTGGAGGATTTTATGAAAATCTATGTTAAAGAGCTTGTAAAATCAAGGCAATCTTCGAAAATTGCCAATCTTGTCAAAAAAAGAGATGGTAAAATAGTCGAGTTTGATCCTTCAAAAATCGCAAATGCTATCAGCAAAGCTTTTTCTGTATCTAAAGAGGGAGATGAAGCAAAAGCTTGGGAAGCTACAGGTTATGTTGTGTCAAGGATTGAAACTGAAATAGTGGATATCGAAACTATTCAGGATCTTGTCGAAGAAACCCTGATGAATATGGGTTATAGAAAAACCGCAAAGATGTATATCCTTTATCGTGCTAAAAGAGCGGAAGCAAGAAATATTACCAATGCTTTTAATGCCGCATTTTCTATGATTGAGGATTATATCAAAGAAAATGACTGGAGGGTTAGAGAAAACTCTAACATGAGTTATTCTCTACAGGGTTTAAATTCTCATATATCTTCAACACTAATTTCGGAATATTGGTTAAATAAAATATATACACCAGATATAGCAGAGGCTCATAGAAAAGGCTATATTCATATTCATGATCTTGGTTCTTTATCTTCATACTGTGTTGGATGGGATTTAGAACAACTTCTTTTTCTAGGTTTTACTGGTGTTGCTGGTAAAGTTGAAAGCAAACCAGCAAAACACTTTAGGACAGCTTTGGGACAGATTGCAAACTTTTTTTATACTATGCAGGGTGAAGCTGCAGGTGCACAGGCATTTTCAAATTTCGATACTTTACTGGCTCCATTTATTAGATTTGACAAGCTTAACTATAATGAAGTCAAACAATCTATGCAAGAATTTATATTTAATCTGAATGTTCCAACAAGAACTGGTTTTCAGACTCCATTTACAAATATTACTTTTGACCTTGTTGTTCCTCCGAACTTAAAAGATAAAGCAATAATAATTGGTGGTCAACTTCTTGATTCGACTTATCAAGAGTATAAACCCGAGATGAAGATGATATTAAAGGCTTTTTGCGAAGTAATGCTTGAAGGGGATGGAAAGGGAAGACCATTTACTTTCCCCATACCAACAATAAATATTACAAAGGATTTTGATTTTAATCAAAAAGATTATGATCCTTTATGGGAACTTACCGCAAAATATGGTACGCCATATTTTAGTAATTTTGTTAATTCTTCAATGAATGTCGAAGATTCAAGAAGTATGTGCTGTAGATTAAAATTGGATAATAAAAAAATAAAGCAAAGACTTTCGAAGATAATTGAAGAGCAAAAAGATCACTCGATTAGAAGAGGAGGTCTTTTTGCCTCAAATCCAATGACTGGCTCAATTGGTGTTGTTACCATAAATCTTGCAAGACTTGCCTTTATTTCAAAAAATGAAGGAGAATTCTTCAATAGGTTAGATGAAATAATTAGGATATCTAAAACTTCTTTGGAATTAAAAAGAAAAATCATCGAAGACTTAACAGATAATGGTCTTTACCCATATACGAAGTTTTACCTAAAAGATGTTAAACTAAGAACTGGACATTACTGGGCTAATCATTTTTCTACAATTGGCCTTATAGGTATGAATGAGGCAGTTCAAAACTTGCTTAAAATTTCTTATTTGAAAGATGAAGGGAAAGAATTTGCAGAAAAAACATTAGATTTTATCCTTGAGAGAATCGAAAAAATCTCTGAGGAAACAGGGAATATGTATAATCTTGAAGCTTCACCAGCTGAAGGAGCAAGTTATAGGCTAGCATTGATAGATAAGAAAGAGTTTGGCAATATTATTACTTCTGGGACAGAAGAAAGACCATACTATACAAACTCAGTACAACTTCCAGTAAATATTTCTGACGATCTTTTTGAAGTCTGTGATCATCAAGATAAAATTCAAAGTAAATTTACTGGAGGTACTGTTTTACATATCTTTGTAGGACAGCATATAGTAGATATTGAAGCATTGAAAAATCTTATTAAAAAAATTGCATATACTTATAGCTTACCATACTTTTCAATCACTCCAACATATAGCATCTGCCCGGTTCATGGTTATATACCAGGGGAAAAGTGGATATGTGAAAAACAGCATAGTACAGAAGAATTGGATCAATTTGGAGTTTTATTAAATGAAATTGAAGCTTTCAATTATGATAAGATAAAAATTGAAGATAAAAATATGTTAAAAGAAAAGATTAAAAATGATAAAAGAAATTTTGAAAGTAATTTCATTGAATATGATTTATTTTCTGAAGAAAATAAAGATATACACAAGAAAGATATCGATCAAAAGAACACTTTTACCCAAGATAGGAAAAATTTTATAAATGACAATATTATGCAAAAGGTCATTCCTTGTGAGGTATATTCAAGAGTAGTTGGCTATTATCGTCCTGTTCAAAACTGGAATGATGGTAAGAGAATGGAATTTTACGAAAGAAAAGTATTTAAGATATAATTAAAATATTTTATGGTAGAAATTAAAGGTTTTATTCCAGTAAGTTTAATAGATTATCCTTCAAAAGTATGTAGTGTGCTATTCTTAGGTGGATGTAATTTTCGCTGCCCATGGTGCCATAATTTTGATCTGGTTGATGAAAAAAGCCTAAATAAAATAAAAACCATACCATTTGAGAATATTTTAAGCTTTATCGAAAAAAGAAAGGGCAAAATAGACGGTATATGTATTTCTGGAGGAGAACCAACAATCAATGGAGATTATTTAATCGATTTTATAAGGGATCTTAGGAGAAATAAGATTCTAATAAAGTTGGATACTAATGGGTCAAATCCAAAAGTTATTGAAAAATTAATAGAAGAAAATCTTATTGATTTTGTTTCATTAGATATTAAAAATATTCCTGAAAAATACCCCGAGACAATTGGATTAAAAAATTTTGATTTTTCCATTATTGTTGAGACTTTAAAGTTAATTAAAAATAGTGGTATAGAATTCCAGACAAGGACAACTTTGGTGAATAATCTTGTCTATAAAGAAGAGATTGAAGAATTAGCTAAAAAATTAGATATCGATATTACATTTCAAGAGTATAGAGTAAAAAGAATAATTAATAGTATAGGGTAAAAATATTATTTATGAGTTAGAAATCCCATGAATTTAAGACAGGTTAGAGAAGGGGATATTATTCAAGTAATTGAAACAAAAATACCTAAAAGAATTTTTGATAAATTTAAATCAATAAATTTTGATATTGGTAGGACTTTTATTGTTGATAAAATTGTAAAAGAAAGATTCATTAAACTATTATTTTATGATAAAAAAGACTTGAAAGAAAATATAAATACTAAAAGTGGATTTTTAATTATTTCAAAGTATTATTTTGATAAGATAGAGGTTAAAATTTTGAAAAATGATGAAGAAATAGAAGAAAGGAAATAAAATGGAACATAGCCTTGTTCTTATTAAACCTGATGGTGTTGAGCTTTCTTTGGTTGGGGAAGTACTATCACATCTTGAAAGGGAAGACCTTTTCCTTGTTGGTGCAAAAGTCATAGAACCAACTTACCAACTTGCGGCTTATCATTATTATGAGCATAAGGATAAACCTTTTTATCAAGATATCATAAAATATCTTTTAGGTGGTTATCATAGTTTTCCCTGGGTTTATGCCTTTGTATATGCTGGGGATAATGCATGCAGTATAATTCGTTCAATTGTTGGAAAAACTAATCCCATGGAAATAGAACCAGATAAAAAGATTGTTACTTTAAGACAGAAATATGGAAGAAATGTAATAGTAAAAGATGAAAAAGGGAATGAAATATTTGATGAAAATGGGCATGTACTCGTTAGATTCGAAAATGTAATACATGCAAGTTTTAATGATGCTTCAGAATATGAGGTAAAACTCTGGTTTTCGCCAGAGGAGATCCTTTCTAAATATAGAATCTATGAAACAATAGAAAATGGTGGGAAAATTTATTGGAAACAACCTTTTGAAGAGATTTTTAAAAAAAGATTTTTGTAAAAGATTAAAATAGTTGATTTCAAAAATATGATTATTATAATTGATTTAAGTTAGAAAGTAAAAAGATAAAGGAGAATTTTATGATAGTATCATACAAGGAACTTGGGTTTGTGAATTCAAAGGAAATTTTTAAAAAAGCATTAAAGGGTGGCTATGCCATACCTGCATATAATTTTAACAACATGGAACAACTTCAAGCCATAATTATTGCTTGTGTTCAAACAAGTTCTCCTGTCATTTTACAGGTTTCAAAAGGAGCAAGGGAGTATGCAAATCAGACTCTTTTAAGATACCTCGCTCAAGGTGCAGTCGAATTTATGAAGGAACTTGCAAGTGAGAAAAAACTTCCAGAAATTCCAATTGTCCTTCATTTGGATCATGGAGATTCGTTTGAGTTATGCAAAAGTTGTATTTTAAGTGGCTTTTCTTCCGTGATGATAGATGGCTCTCATCTTCCTTATGAAGAAAATGTTCTTCTTACAAAGAAAGTTGTTGAATATGCACATGAATTTGATGTTACTGTTGAAGGAGAACTTGGAGTTTTAGCAGGTATTGAAGAACATGTTCAATCAGAGGTTCATCACTATACAAAACCAGAAGAGGTTGAAGATTTCGTAAAATCCACAGGAGTCGATTCGCTAGCTATTGCAATTGGAACTTCACATGGGGCATATAAATTTAAAGTAAAACCTGGTGAAAATCCCCCTCCTTTAAGATTCGATATTCTTGAAGAGGTAGAAAAAAGGATTCCAGGATTTCCTATAGTTTTACATGGTGCATCAAGTGTATTAAAAGATTATGTAGATATGATAAACAGGTATGGTGGAAACATGGAAAATGCTGTTGGTGTCCCAGAAGATCAGCTTAGAAGGGCAGCTAAATCTGCTGTTTGCAAGATAAATATAGATTCTGATGGAAGACTAGCAATGACAGCAAAGATTAGAGAAGCCCTTGCTACAAAACCAGCAGAGTTTGATCCAAGAAAATATCTTGGTCCAGCAAGAGAAGAATTAATTAAAATGTATATGGATAAAAATATGAATGTTTTGGGCTCTGCTGGGAAAGCTTAAAAAATTCCATTTATAATGAATATATTTATAAAATAAAATACTAAACACTAATAAGATGAAATTAAACTTTAATAGATGAATTCCGTAAAAAATACATATATTGTTAATATAAAATAACCAAGGAATATATAAATTAGATAAAAAATTTCGGGGGAAAAAGAACGATGAAGGAAATAAAGTTGCCAGATACACTTCCAGAATACCCACAATTCGTCCAAGGTATTAGAAGAGCACCATCAAGAGGGATGCCTCTTAACAAATATCAAATAAAAGTTGCGCTAAAGAATGCTCTTCGTTATGTACCAAAAAATCTACATTCACAGATTGCACCAGAATTTTTACAGGAGCTGTTAACTAGGGGTCGAATTTATGGATATAGATATAGACCACAAGGAGATATAAAACCGAAATCAATAGATGAATATGAAGGTAATAGCCTTGCTGGCAAAGCATTACAGGTAATGATAGATAATAATCTTTCTTTTGATATTGCACTTTATCCCTATGAACTTGTTACATATGGTGAAACTGGACAAGTAATGCAAAACTGGATGCAATATAGGTTAATCAAGAAATACCTAGAGATATTAACAGATGAACAGACTCTTGTAGTTCAATCAGGGCATCCCTTAGGTTTATTTCCTAGTAAAAAAGATGCTCCAAGAGTAATATCAACAAATGGACTCATGGTTGGAATGTATGATAATCAAAAAGATTTTGCTGTCGCAGCAGCTATGGGAGTCGCAAATTATGGGCAGATGACAGCTGGTGGGTGGATGTATATAGGCCCACAAGGGATAGTTCATGGAACATATATAACACTATTAAATGCTGGAAGATTGTATTTAAAAATTCCAGATGAAAAAAATCTTGCTGGTGTTATTTATCTTTCTTCTGGACTTGGTGGAATGAGTGGCGCACAGGCAAAGGCAGTTGAGATTGCTGGAGGGATAGGAATAATAGCTGAGGTAGATTATTCAAGGATAGAAACAAGACATAAACAGGGATGGGTTTCTCTAATATGTAAAGATATCAAAGAAACTTTCGAAATAGCTAAAGCTGCTCAAAAAGAAGGGAAACCTTTATCTATAGCTTATTATGGTAATATTGTAGATTTATGGGAATATGCAGTAAAAAATAATATTACAATAGAACTTGCATCGGATCAGACTTCTTGCCATGCTGTTTATGAAGGGGGTTATATCCCTCAGGGATATTCTTTTGAAGAAGCCAGAAATTTACTTGAAAAGCAACCGGAAAAATTCAAAAAAGCAGTAGATGAATCGCTGAAAAAACAGTTTAATCTTATAAGAGAGATGGTAAATAGAGGAACTTATTTCTGGGATTATGGTAACTCATTTATGAAGGCTGTTTTTGATGCTGGAGAAAAAGATATTGCAAAAAATGGATTAGATACTTCCGAAGGCTTTATTTTTCCATCTTATGTCGAACATATAATGGGACCAATCTGTTTTGATTATGGTTATGGTCCATTTAGATGGGTATGTCTTTCTGGTAAAGATGAAGATTTAAAAAAAACAGATGCTGCTGCAATGTCATGTATAGATCCAAAAAGAAGAGCTCAAGATAGAGATAACTATAATTGGATAAGAGACGCTGAAAAAAATAAACTTGTTGTTGGAACAAAGGCAAGAATACTTTATGCGGATGAGGAAGGCAGAGTAAAAATCGCATTAAAATTTAACGAGATGGTAAGAAACAAGGAGATAGGACCTGTAATGTTAGGAAGAGATCATCATGATGTTTCTGGTACAGACTCACCATTTAGAGAAACTGCAAATATATATGATGGTAGTAATGTAATGGCAGAAATGGCAGTTCATTGTTTTGCTGGAAACTGCGCAAGAGGAATGACTTTAGCAGTCTTATCAAATGGTGGTGGTGTTGGAATTGGTAAGGCATTCAATGGTGGTTTCGGTCTTCTTCTAGATGGCACTGAACAAACCGATAAAATAATAAAAAGTGCCGTTAGCTGGGATGTAATAGGTGGTATTGCAAGAAGATCTTGGGCAAGAAACGAAAATGCCATAACTACAGCAGTTTTTTATAATAATAGAGAGAGCAATTCTCACATTACTATACCTGAAATCGCCGATTCAAATCTTATAGATGAAATAGTTGATAAGGCAATGTAGAGCTAAAATTATTATATTTAAACCTATTTATATATAATCTTTTGAAAAAGAGAATAAAAAAAGGGGCTATCTAAAGATAGTCCCTTTTTTATAGATATGGAAAGGAGATTTACCAATTGTCTATCATGTCATCTTTATCTTGAGTAGACATATTAAAGACATTTGTTTTTGCTGTTAACTCATCAAAATAGACATAGAATGTTCCATAGGATTCTTCAGGGCTTGTTTCAACAGCAAGACCCATGAAAGTTATACCTTCAAGCTCGGTATAATGATATTCATCTTGAACTAAAGTTGGTGGGATAACGAAAGTAAGTCTTTTCCAACCTAAGAAATTTAAAGTTCCTACTTTTAAAAGTTTATCTTGATTGTAATAATCTCTAACAACAAAAATCAAGGTATGGCTGAAATTTCTTCCTGCTACCCAGATTGAAAGAGATTTCGTAATACCAGGAACTTTAATAGGTCTTGGAGGTCTTACAATAAATCTATTATATCCTCTTTTATTGAACATTACTTTTACACCAAGGACATATTTGTTTTCAATGCCTGTTGTTGGATCGACTTGAGGAAGAGCATTTGGTTTACCGTATCTTTTCATCAAAAAGATATTTCCCTGATCAAGAGGCATTTGACCAGACCATGATTCTGCATCTTCAAATTTTGAAATAATGATATCTGCAAGAAGTTCACCTTCTTGGACGCCAGGTTCCATATTTTGAGATGTAGAAACCTGTTGAGCTTTTAAATTTAAAAGATTTGAAAATAAAAAACCAGCAAATAAAATTAAAATAAAAACTAAATATTTTATCTTTTTCATGGTAACCATCCTTTATATGGGTTACTTTAACCTATTTATTACCCTGTTGATTAGATTCTGGATTTGTCCAAATCTGATCAACATTGTTTAATGAATCTCCATCATATGTTTCAAGCGCTATATCTGTTAAAACTGAAAAATGATCTAAATAAACATAAAAGTTTTCAAGGGGTGCGCCTGGATTTGACCATATGATGAATTTTTCAAAGAGTAAATTTTTAATTCTTGGTAGTTGAATTTGTTGTTGAGGTATGTAGTTTGGGACATCAATTCTGATAATTTTCCATCCAAGATAATTTAATTTTCCGCCAGGTAAGGAATAGCTAATACCAGTATAATCTGTAACTTGTAGTTCAAGATCATAAGCAAAATTTGCTCCCCAAACCCAAATATAAAAAGATTTTGCGATTCCAGGGATTTTCATAGGTTCTTTTGTGAGAATCCATAAATAGTTATATCCCATTCTATAATACGAGGTTCTTACTCCAAAACAATATTTATTGTTTGGATCACCTTTTTGGCCAAATAGGGAAGTTGGCCAGTTTTCAATCTTTGTCTGCCATTGTGGAAAACCAGTTTTTGTATATTTTGAACCTTCCGCATGCCAGCCTTTATCATTGTTTTCGAATGTTTCAAGAACAATAGATGTTATAAGCTCATTTTTGCTCATTGTTTGTTGAGCAGTAAGGCTAGAATTGCTAACTAAAAAGGCAGCAAAAATAACCAGAATAAAAGATAAGACAGCTATTTTTGAGAATTTCATTTTATGACTCCTTTCCCTTATTTTTCTGCTTTTTCTTTATATCGGAAAAATAAGGAATTCAATTTAAATAATTTGAATAATTTTATGATAATTTTTTCTATTTGGGTGATTTAAAAATAATTCAAACAATTAAAAAATGCAAATTTCTTGCTTTTTATTTTTTAAAAATTTTTACTTGTTTGATCTGAGTTTTAATATATTTTTTCTAAAATACCAAATATATATTTTATAAAACACTACTTAAAGTGAAAATATTAATTTAAAAGATCGAATTTCCTAACTTCGTTTATTTTATTGTTTTCATCAACAAGTAAAACTTTCGGAGAAAAACTATTTAATTCTTCTTCTGAAAGATAGATATAACTTGCAATGATAACAAGATCACCAACCATTGCATTTCTTGCTGCAGCACCATTTAATCCTATTATGCCTGAGTTTCTTTCACCTTTTAATACATATGTTTCAAATCTTTCTCCATTATTTATATTATATATCCATACGGCTTCAAATTCTTTTATCCCGCTTGCTTCTAATAGTGCCTCATCTATAGTTATTGAACCAACATAATTTAAATCAGCCTGTGTAATCTTAGCTCTGTGAATTTTTGCTTTCAAAAATTTTTGTAACATTTAATTTTCCTTTTTTTTTCATTTATTTTTTTTTATTATTTATTTATTTTATTTTTTTATTTAATTATTATTTTATTTTATTAATTTTTATTGGAAGATTTCTTTACAATCTCTTATAATAATAATTAAAAAAGATTATTAAGACAATAAATATAAATATAATTTTTAAAAAGGCTCAATAATAACCAAATTGTTTTCATTCTTTGATGCTTAGAAGATAAGCCTTTTTATTCCAAGGGGATAATTCTTCTACTATTTTAATCTGTGCCTCTACCATTTTTCCGTTTAGTTTTTCTAGAAAGCTTTTTTGATCTTCTGTTAAGTTTATTAAATGATAAGAAATCCTTGATTTAGATTCTGGTTTCTCTATTAAAATATATTCTTTTTGTTCATTTATGATATCTATATAAACTAAAGCATTGATCCATTTCACAGGATTATTATTATAACTCATTTTTTTTTCTTCGTTATTTTTACAAGAAATAAAGCATAGAAAAATAATTAAACAAAAGATAAATATAAGATATGATATTCTTTTCATTTATTATTACCCCAAATGTAATTTTAAAGTCTATTATAAGAATACGATAAAAGAATTAAAGGAAACATTATTATTGTCCTAAATAAAAATATAGCGAAAAAATAAAATATCAATAATTGTTGACAAATCAAAATTGTTTGGCAAAAAAAGAGGTAACAAATTTTAAATAATTAAAAATATGATAATTACAAATTTATATCATTATTTTTCAAAAAGGACTGTAATTCTATCGTTATCAAAAAAATCAAAATTAATATCTATTATAATAATTTTCAATATTTTTTTCAAAATAATTTCTATGATGATGTCTAACCCGGTATAGGAGAGGATTTAGTTTAACTTACTGGGTAAGTAATTATTAAATCCCCCTATAATCCGGGATAAAATTAATCTTAAATTTGATCAATAGTTTGATTTCTTAAGACTTGTATATTTTAGCTATTTTAATTAAATAAAATTATTAAATTATGGAGTTAATAATGAAAGAAAGAAGTATAGAACAGATAAATGAAAAAATAAAAAAAGGCACCGTTAAAGTTGTCACAGTAGAAGAGATGAAAGATATAGTCAAAGATAGTGGTTTAGAAAAAGCTTATCAAATAGTAGATGTAGTAACTACCGCGACTTTTGGAGCAATGTGTTCTTCGGGAGTCTTTTTGAACTTCGGACATTCAGATCCACCAATAAAGATGACAAAAATATGGTTAAATGATGTCCCTGCTTATTCTGGTATCGCCGCAGTTGATGCATATCTTGGTGCTACTGAATTATCGGAGAAAGAAAAATTTGAGTATGGTGGTGCAAATGTAATAGAAGAACTTATAAGAGGGAAAAATATAAAATTAAAAGCGATATCTCATGGGACAGATTGTTACCCAAGAAAAGAATTAGAAACATGGATTAATATTAATGAGATAAATCAAGCAATAATGATAAATCCAAGAAATTCATACCAGAAGTATAATGCAGCGACAAATACTAGCAATGAAACAGTTTACACCTATATGGGGAAACTTCTACCAAATATGGGAAATATAACATATTGTGGAGGAGGAGAACTTTCTCCATTAAATAATGATCCTGAATATGAAACCATAGGACTTGGAACAAGAATATTTTTAGGTGGAGATCAAGGTTATATTATCGGGAGTGGAACCCAACATTCACCAAAAACTGGTTTCGGTAATCTAATGGTTAAAGGTAACTTAAAAAAAATGAAGCCAGAATTTATTAAAGCCGCTAAAGTTAATGGTTATGGGGTAACTTTGTATGTTGGTATAGGAGTACCAATCCCTATACTAAATATAGGAATAGCAAGAAATACTTCAGTTTTGGACCAAGATATTTATACAAATCTAATAGATTATGGTGTTAAAAAAAGAGCAAAGACAATATTGAAAAAAGTAAGTTATGCGGAGTTAAAATCTGGTTATGTTGAATTAAATGGGAAAAGGATAAAATCATCCTCTATTTCTAGCATTTATATGGCAAGACAGATATCAAATCTTTTAAAAATATGGATAGAAAACGGTAAATTTTTTTTAACAACACCAATAGAAAGGCTAAATAGAGATGGAGAAATAAAAAATTTAGAAATAGTAAATAGATATTTTGATTATCCCGATTATACAAAAGCTGAAATTATTGGAAATAGTAAGATAAAATGGGATAATTCAAAATGTATAAACTGTGGTTATTGTACTTCTCTTTGTTCTTATGATGTTTTTCAAATGGATGAAAATCATAGGATAATTTTTAACCCTGATAACTGCACAACATGCGGAAATTGTAAAGATATTTGTCCACTAAAAGCAATAGTTTTAGGAGATTAATATGTTTGAAAAAAGATTCAAAATTAAAATAAAACAAACCGTAGCGTCTATTATTACTCAAGAGAAATATCTTAAGTTCATACTAGATGAAGTAATTAAACAGAGAAAATTACTAGAAAGTTATATTCAAAAGGATAATACCTTCGTAAAAACCTTATCTTCATATGAAGTTAATAAATATGCTTCAGAAATTGTAAGAAAAATGGCTGAATCATCGGCATTATTTGAAGTCGGGCCAATGGCATCAGTTGCAGGGGCTATTGCTTTTTATGGAGTAAAAGCTGCAATAAAAAAAGGGTGTAAATTTGTGGTTTTTGAAAATGGTGGGGACATAGCGATGTATATAAATAAACCTGTGACTATCGGAATTTATAGCGGGGAAAAAGTGAAGGGTTTAGCATTAAATGTTTTACCAGAAGAAAATATTATAGGAGTATGCACATCTTCTGGTAGGATGGGTCACTCACTTAGTTTTGGAAATGCTGATTCTGTTACAGTAATTTCTTCAGATCCAATACTTTCAGACGCTGCCGCGACCTCCATATGTAACTTAATAAAAAATTTAAATATTGCTATGATAGAAAATATTATTAAAAGTTATCTTATTCACAAGATTCAAGGAATAATAGTAATAATAGATGGCTATATCTTTATAGGTGGTAAAGTTCCAGAATTGATATACAGAAAAATTCCATATGAACTTATAACTATTTCTTAAATAACTATTACTTAAAATGGAGAAAATTTATGAAATATAAAATATATATTCCACCCAAAATATACTGCTTCCCAGAAATTAAATTATTCTATTCAAGGTGCTTGATTCCTTTTAGTTCTCAAAGTAAAGATTTAAATCTTATAAAGAAAATGAATGAAATTTATTATAGATCTACTTTTATGTTAGAACCAAAAATCTATTATAATTCATTTTACTTAGACCAGCTGACTGAAGAGATAATTCCTATTCAATTTAAAGATATTAAAAAAATGACAATTTTTATTTCAACATTAGGTAAAATCTTCGATGACTTCCTACAGAATCTGCTAAATGAAAATAGAATATTTGAAGCTGTAGTAGCAGATGCATGGGGTTCAGAATCTATTGAAGCATTAAATTGGCATTTTGACAAATATCTTAAAGCCAAAAGTTTGATGAGAGGTACAAGAAGATTTTCCCCAGGTTATGGAAATGTAGATATAACAGTTAATAAGTTTATAGTTCAAAATCTTTTTGATATAGGTGAGTTTTCTGTTTTTGAAAGTGGAGAGATATATCCAAAAAAAACAACAATATGTTTTGTAGGATGGTACATATGAAAAGAGAAGAATTTTTAAGTTTAATAAAAGAAAAAGTTCTTTTTTTAGACGGAGCTTATGGGACTGAATTTATTAGAATGGGATGTAATGAAAAATTATTTGAAATATTAAATATTGTAGAGCCATTTAAAGTGGAAGAGTTGCATAATAGATATATTAAAGCAGGAGCAGATATTCTATTAACTAATACCTTTAGTGCTAATAGATTTAAGCTAGAATCATTTGGATATGCAAACCAATTAGAAAATATTAATTATTCGGCAGTCAAAATTGCAAGAAAAGTTGCATCAAAAAGTTTAGTTTTTGGAGATATAGGACCTACTGGAACGCAAATAAAACCTTATGGAGATCTATCTTTTTTTGAATCGTATCAAATATTTAAGCAGCAGGCAAAAATATTGATAGATTCTGGAGTTGATGGAATAATATTAGAAACATTTTCAGATATTAAAGAGTTAAAATCAGCGATATTCGCCATAAGAGATATTGATGAAGATATTCCTATTATTGCTCAAATGACTTTTTTAAAAGATGGGAGAACCATTAATGGAACATCGGTAGAGATATTTGCGACAGTTATAAATGATCTTGATATAGATGTTGCTGGAATAAATTGCTCATTAAATCCACAAGAGATTTTACCAGTATTTAATCAATTTGCTTCATATTGCAATAAACCACTTTCTATAGAACCAAATGCAGGTAAACCTATATTTATTGATGATAAGCTCATATATGATATGGATCCAGTTGAGTTTGCAATATATTTTAAGAATTTTGTTGATTTGGGCGCTAATATTGTTGGCGGTTGTTGCGGGACAACTGCTGAACATATAAAAACAATAGTACAACTTATTGGTAAGAAAAGACCCAAACAAAGAGAATTCAACAATAAACAATATTTATCTTCAAGAATAGAATTGAAAAATATTGAACCATTTTTAATAATAGGCGAAAGGATCAATGCAAGCTCAAAAAAGTGGCTTCAAAGAAAAATAGAGCAAAATGATTATGAAAAAATCATTGAACTTGCTCGTAATCAGACAGATGAAGGAGCGTTATGTATAGATGTTAATCCTGGAATTGAAAAATTTCTTACTGAAGAGAATATAAAAAATTTAATCATTAATCTTGATAAATATTGCAGTTTACCTCTTTCCCTTGATATTCAGGATCTTAATTTACTAGAGTTTGCACTAAAAGAATATCCAGCAAGAGCTCTTATTAATTCATCAAAAGCCGATGAAAAAAGTCTAATTGATCATTTAAATTTGATCAAAAAATACGGAGGAATGCTTGTAGTTCTTGTGATGAAAGATGAAGTTGAAGACAGCTATTTGAAAAGAATAAAAACAATAAAAGAGGCGACTCAGATTATAAGTAGATTTAATATTGACTCAAATAGAATTTTTTTTGATCCTTTGGTTTTACCTATAGCCATAGGGAATGACTATAAAATCACTTTGAAAATCATTGAATTCATAAGTAAGAAAAATATGAAATCTATAATAGGGTTATCAAATTTAACTTTTGGAATGCCAGAAAGGGAGAAAATAAATTCTGCCTTTTTATCTCTTGCTATGGAAAAAGGTTTATCAGCTGCGATTTTAGATTCTTCAAATGAAATGACTATGAATATAATTGAGGCGAATCTGATTTTAAGCAAAAAAGAATCTGTAAGAACTATAAAGAAAGATAATGATCAACTGATTCAGATTATCTTAAATGGAGAAAAAGATTTGCTCATTGATTTTGTTAACCAAAAATTAAAAGAAGAAGCACCAATGAAGATTAGCAATGATATTTTATCAAAGGCAATGATAAAAATAGGTGATCTTTATTCAGAAGGTAAAATCTTTCTACCACATTTAATTTTGGCATCAGAAACAGTTCAGATGGCTTTCGATTATTTAAATAGCTTAATAGAGCAGGAGAAAAAAAGTTTTAAAGGGAAAATTCTTTTGGCAACAGTGGCTGGAGATATTCATGATATAGGTAAAAAAATTGTTGCCACCATATTAAAAAGTTATGGGTTCGAGGTTATTGATATTGGTAAAAATGTAGATGGTAAGACAATCTTAAACAAGGTAAAAACTGAGAATCCAGATATTTTAGGCCTTTCTGCAATGATGACAACAACCTTAAACGAGATAAATGAAGTAGTAAATCTTTTGAAAGAAAATAACTTGAATATACCTGTTATTGCAGGTGGTGCATCTATGAATGAAAAAATTGCTTCAAAATATGGGGTTTTCTACGCCAAAGATCCCTTTGATGCCCTAGGGATTATTGAAAAGATAATAAATAAAAATAAAAGTTAAGGATAAAAAATGAAATTAATAGATAAAATAAAAGAAAAACAGATTATTTCTATAGAGATTCTACCCCCTGATAGGGGGCAAAATCTAGAAAAAATATTTGAGGTAATCGATCAACTATTAGTCTATCCAATAGATTTTATAAGTGTAACAAGACATCCTCCAGTTAATTCATATATAGAGACTGAAGACAGAATAATAAAAGCAGATAAAATAGAAAGACCAGGTTCAATTGGAACAACAGTAGCATTGAAAAATAGATATAAAATAGATGTAATCCCTCATATTTTATCCAGTTTTATGGATAAATTTCAAATAGAAGATTTACTCATCGACTTAAATCTTATAGGGATAGAAAATCTATTTGTGGTTAGAGGAGATTTAAAAAAAGAAAATGTTATTGCGAGAAATGGTGACTTTAATTATCATCAAAATTCCGCAGGTTTAGTAAGTCAGATAAAAGAAATGAATAATGGAAGATACCTATATCAGTCAGTTAAGACTTCTGCTACAGATTTTTGCATAGGAGTCGCAGGTTATCCTGAAAAGCATTATGAATCACCAAATCTTTATGAAGATTTAAAATACTTAAAAGGAAAAGTAGATTCTGGAGCTGATTTTATTATTACTCAGATGGTATTTGACTTAAAAGTAGTAAAAAATTTCATTCAAAAATTGAAAAAACTGTCAATAAATGTCCCAATAATTATAGGTATAAAACCAATAGTAAGTTTAAAGTCTATTTACGATTTACCAAAAAGATTTTTTATCAATATTCCTGAAAATTTCATTAAAAAAATGCAACAGGCAAAAAGTAAAGAAGAAGAATTTAAGATCGGGATAAAATATATGGCAAATTATATCAAAAAACTTTTAGAGTTGAAGGTAGATGGAATACATATATTTACCATGGGGAAGGGAGAATCGACAAAGGCATTGTTAAAAGAAATTTACTATTGAAATTATATTTTTTTTGATGTATATTCTTTAATGTTGGAAAAATCAATAAAAGGTGAATATATGAAGATTGAAAAAGAATTAAATTTAACAGAATTACTTAATCTAGCTATAGCTCTTGAACAAAGAGGAGAAAAATTTTATAGAGAATCTGCTGCAGGGCAAACAAAAACTGAACTCAAGCAGATTTTTAGTGATTTGGCAAGCCAGGAAAAAGAACATTCTTCATTTTTTTTAAAACTTTTGGAGAAAGAAAAGTCTTATGATCCCGAAAATCCACCTCCTGATGATTATTATGAATATCTCTATCAATATGCAAATATTTCTCTATTTAAGATTAAGGAAAAGAAATTAGAAAAAGGGAATATCCTTGATATTTTAAATTATGCGATAGATGTGGAACTTTACTCAATACTTTATTACTTTGAACTTCAAAAATATTTAAATAGTGCTGATTATGAAATCTTGCAAAGTATTATATTAGAAGAAAAGTCTCATTATAATAAGTTGGTAAATCTATTAAAAGAATATGAGTAATTTTTATATTTTTTTTTTGACCTTTTTGTTTCTTTTTAATATAATTTATTAAGGATTTAAAATTATTTAATAGTTTAGGAGGAGTTTATGGCTAAAATGTATGGTATCTATAAGTGTGAAATATGTGGAAATGTTGTTGAAGTGTTGCATGAAGGTAAAGGAGAACTTGTTTGTTGTAATCAACCCATGAAATATTTAGAGGAAAATACTGTAGAAGCATCAAAGGAAAAACATATTCCAATCATTAAAAAAGAAAATAATTCTATTGTTGTTGAAGTTGGTTCAGTTCCTCATCCTATGGAAGAAAAACATTACATAGAGTTCATTGAACTTATTGCTGATGGAGTAAGACATATTGCGATGCTTTCACCTGGTATGAAGCCCAATGCGACTTTCAATTGCAGTGGTGAAAAACTTGAAGCAAGAATCTATTGTAACATTCATGGAGTTTGGAAAAGTTAATAATTTTTAGATTTTTATTTCAAATTTATTGCTTTTTTTAAATTGAAAAATAAGTTTTATTATTAGGAAGGGGTTTATGAAAAGTGTAAAAGGAACAGAAACAGAAAAGAATTTACTAAAATCTTTTGCAGGGGAATCACAAGCAAGAATGAGATATGATTATTTTGCATCAGTTGCAAGAAAAGAGGGATATGAGATGGTTGCTGCAATTTTTGATGAAACTGCAAAAAATGAAAGAGAGCATGCAAAAAGGTTTTTTAGTTTTCTTGAAGGAGGAGCTGTCGAAATTACTGCTTCCTATCCAGCTGGTAAGATTGGTACAACATTAGAAAACCTAAAAGCTGCAGCAATGGGAGAGCATGAGGAATATACTGAACTTTACCCTAATTTCGCAGATATCGCTGAAAAGGAAGGTTTTCAAGAGATTGCGGTTTTATATAGAGGAATTGCCAATGTTGAAAAACATCATGAACAGAGATACTTAAAACTCGCTGATCTTATTGAGAAAAAAAAGATGTTTGCAAGAGAAGTTCCGAAACTTTGGAAATGCAGAAATTGTGGTCATATTCACCAAGGAGAAGAAGCACCAGTTAAATGTCCAGTATGTGCACATCCACAATCTTATTTTGAAATTCTTTGCGAAGATTTCTAGTAATTTATTTTATAGCAATAAAATAGGGCTGTCCATCAATAAGGACAGCCTATTTTTTAATATAATCCTTTAATTTTAAAAATTAGCGAACCAGATTTTGAAATTATTAAATTAATAGTATAATAGTGAATGAAGTTAAAAGGATTTTTGATGGAAAAAATTAATTCATTTTTCAAACAAAATTTCTTAAAACAACCCATGATGAGTAAAACATTTTTTGCTCTGATTCCACTTTTAATTATTGGTACTTATTATTATGGACTAAATGTACTTCTTCTTTTTACTGTTACAATGATTTTTGGTTTATTAACAGAATACTTTATAGCAAAGTTATTAAAACAAAAGGTATCGATTGCAATATTTGTTTCTATCATCTTGTATGTATTGACTCTTCCACCAAATATTCCTATTTGGATATCTGTCGTTGGAATTATTTTTGGAATTACCTTCAGTAAAATGCTATTTGGCGGTTTTGGAAAAAATGTCTTTAATCCAGCAATAACTTCAAGAGCATTTATTTATATTTCATTTGGTTCATATCTAACATCAAAATGGGTTAAACCTTTGATAAATTTCCCAGCTGGTCTTTTAAGGTTTAAAGTTGATACTATCTCTTCTGCCACACCTTTAAAGGAGATACTATCTAATGGTCCATCTTTTAAGCTCGATATAAATTTGATAATAAACTTTCTATTCGGAAATAAATCTGGATCTATTGGTGAAGGTTTTATAATATTGATTTTAATAATTGGAATATTTTTGATATATAAAAAATATGCCTCATGGCATATTGTTTTAAGTGGTTTTATAAGTTTTATTATTTTTTCTTCTATTTTATATTTCACAGGTAAGTCTCCCAATCCAATATATATGATGTTAACTGGAGGCTGGTTTTTCGGGCTTTTTTTTATGATAACAGATCCAGTAACTTCAGCAACAACAAAAATTGGAAAGGTAATTTATGGTTCACTTTATAGTATATTGACTATAATAATTCGAATATTTGGAATATGGACAGAAGGCGCCATGTTCGCTATACTTACTTCTAATACCTTTGCTCCATTCATAGATTATCTTGTGAAAGAAGTGGGTAAAAAAAATAAGTAAAAAAATAACCAAAAAAAAGAAAAAATATAACAAAAAATATATAATAAGAGGCAAAATGAAAAAGGATAAGATTAATGATTTATTTAAGAATTTGATAGTCGTAATAATAATTTCAATTATTTTAATAAGTATACTTGCGATAATCTACAGTTTTACTCAAGATAGAATCAAGGAAAATGAAACGATATTTAAAAAAAAGGCTGTTCTGATAGCAGCTGGTTTTGCCTTACCTGCTAAATATTCTCAAATAATAGAACTTTATAATAGCTCCATAAAAGAAATTGGAGTTCAAAATAAAGTGGAGATCTTTTCTTATATAAATAAACAGATTGATCAAGAAAATGTTCTAAGTAAAGGATATATTTTAATATTTTCAGGGCCTGGACTTTGGGGAGAGATTACTATGGCTTTAGCTATCGCAAATGATCTTGAAACAATTGCTGGGATAGAAATTATAAGCCAAAACGAAACCCCTGGTCTTGGTGGAAGAATAGTTGAAAGTTGGTTCAAAAATCAGTTTAAGGGGAAAAATAAGATTAGCAAAATAATTTCAGAAAAAGAAATTCCTGCTGAAGATGAAATAGCTTCTATAACTGGAGCTACAAATACTACAAAATATGTTTTAAATCTTATTAATATTGGGAAGCAATATATAAAATCTTTTAATCTTCCAAAATTGGATTAACTTAAATTTTAGTAGTACATTTATAAAAACACTTAATAAAAATAAGAAGATAATCTTAAAATATAATAAAATAATCTTAAAAAAGGTTAGGAAAATTATGGTAAAAAAGAATAATAGTATGTTTAAGGAAAACATCATTACAAATAATCCAATATTAGTTCAAGTTCTTGGTATTTGTTCAACTTTAGCAGTTACAAATTCAGTAAAAAATACGATTGTAATGTGTATTGGCTTAATTTTTACAGTAAGTCTTTCCTCCTTCTCTTTATCTATAATAAGAAAATTGATTCCATCGAAGGTAAGGATGATTATTGAAGTTCTAGTAATCTCGTTTTGGGTAATCATTGTCGATTTAGCATTAAAAGCTTATCTACCTGAAATATCAAAGCAACTTGGTCCATATGTCGGTTTAATAATAACAAACTGTATTGTAATGGGTAGAACCGAAGCATTTGGACTACAAAATCCACCAATACCATCGTTTTTAGATGGGCTTACTTCAGGTCTTGGATATTCTATAGTACTTATTTTTATTGCAATAATTAGAGAACTTTTGGGGGCAGGGTCGATCTATGGTTTTAAACTGCTTGGATCAAATTGGGTAAGTTGGAATATCATGATTATGGCTCCTGGAGCATTTTTCCTTCTTGCGTTGATTATCTGGATAGTTAAGGGTTATTTTCTACCAAAGATTGAAAAAAAATAAAAGTACTTTTAGGGGAAAAGGATGAATATTTCATCTATAGCAATTCTTTTTGGTTCTATTATTACAGGTAATATTTTACTATCCTATTATCTTGGGATGTGTTCATTTTTATCTATTTCAAGAGAGTTAAAATCAGCAATCGGACTTGGTGTGGCAGTTACTTTTGTCATGGCAATAACAACTCCATTAAATTGGATTGTTTATAACATTATTCTTGTGCCATTAAATATTACATATCTAAGATTTATTGTCTTTATAATGGTCATAGCTGGAATTGTTCAAATTCTTGAAATGATTATCGAAAGATTTTCACAAACACTTTATTATTCATTAGGAATTTTTCTTCCTTTGATAACAGTAAACTGCGCCATTTTGGGAGTAAATCTCTTTATGATTATAAGGCAGTATTCTTTTATTAACTCGATTTTCTATGGAATAGGAAGTGGAATAGGCTGGCTTTTAGCTATTACTCTTCTTGCTGCCATAAAACAGAAGATCTCAAAAAATATTTTACCAAAAGGAGTTGAAGGGGCTGCAATCTCTTTAATTATTTCTGGAATTATGGCTATAGCATTTATGGGTTTTTCAGGGATAATCCCTATAAATTAAAGATAAAAAAAGTGGAGGAATAATGTCTATATTTTTCTCTTCAGTTTTAGCTGTAACTTCAATCTCGTCTTTTCTTGTAATTCTCATTTTGGTAATAGATTTAATAATAAATAATTATCCAAATTTTGATATAAACATTAATAATAAAAAGACTATAAAGGTGGAAGGCGGTAAACCACTCCTTTTCGCATTGAAAGATAAAGAGATTTTTATACCTTCGGCATGTGGAGGCCGTGGTTCATGTGGATACTGTAAGGTAAAGGTACTTAATACTTCCACCCCTTACCTTCCAACCGAATTACCCTATTTAACAGATGAAGAAAAGAAAAATAATATAAGGTTGTCTTGTCAGATAAAAGTCAAATCAAACTTGAATATCGAAATACCTGAATCTCTTTTTTCTGTTCATCAATATGAAACAAAAGTATTGAGCCTTACTGATCTAACTTATGATATAAAGCAGGTAACATTAGAAATTGAAAAAGACCAAAATATAGATTTTAAGTCTGGCCAATATATTCAATTTGAAGTTCCGCCATATAAACTAACTTCTGAAACTGTCTATAGAGCTTACTCTATCGCTTCAGCTCCTTCAGATAACAAAAAAATAGAACTTGAAATAAGACTAGTCCCTAACGGTATATGTACAACCTATGTACATCAATATTTGAAAGTAGGAGACAAGGTTAAAATAAATGGACCTTATGGAGAGTTTTATTTACGGCCAACCGATGCTGAGATTATTTTTATCGCAGGTGGCTCTGGTATGGCTCCAATAAAGTCAATTCTTTTAGATATGAAAGAAAAAGGGATAAATAGAAAAGCAACTTATTTTTTTGGGGCAAAAACTAAAAAGGATCTTTTTTTACTTGATTTAATGGAAGACTTAATGAAAGCAATGCCAAATTTTAAATTTATTCCAGCTCTATCGGATTTAAATGCCGACCCAGATTGGCAAGGGGAAAGAGGATTAATCACAGATGTTGTAGATAAATATATTTTAAGTGGAGAAAATAAAGAAGCATATCTATGTGGCTCCCCTGGCATGATAAATGCTTGTATTGGAGTTTTAACTAAAAAAGGAATACCTAATGAAAAAATATATTACGATAAATTCGCTTAAAAATTGAAGAGGTAAATTTATGAAACAGGATCTTTATTATACGAAAGTACAGCAGAGAATGAAAAAAGGGGTGCTGGTATTAGACGGCTTTTTAGGCAACGATAAAAGAAATCTTATAGATATTATTAACGAAGACAACGAAACAGTTAAAAGATTAGGTTTAACTCATATTATTATTGCTGAAAAACTCGATGAATTTAGAGAAGTTGGATTAAAGGCTCTTGAGGAATCTGTTATTTATAAGGATCACTTTGAAATAAAGGCGGAGATTTTTAGAGGTAAACTTCCCTGTCCTTTTGGTGAAAAGGGAATCTATCAAAAATCAGAAATAACTGTCATAAACAAAAAAATAAATGAGCAAATTAAATACAGTGATTTGTCAATCCATCTTATAAAAGAGCATGGATTTTATCAGGGTATCGGTTCTCCTTATAGACTCGATCCAAAGAAGGTTGTTAGAGTCCTCGAAATTTCATAATGCTTTTTTCCAATTCAATCATTGCTTTTGATGCAGAAGATTTAATGAAAAGATCAGTAATGCTATTAGTATATTCAGATTCTTCTGGATTAATCTCAATAATCTTCCCTTTATTTTTCTTTACTATTTGAGGTATCATAGCAGCTGGATACACTACTCCAGAGGTACCAATTATAAGAAGACATTCTGCATTTTGCGCATGATTAAAGCTAAGATTCAAAGCGTCTTCAGGTATTGGTTCTTTGAAAAACACGATTTCTGGCTTTATTATAGAACCACATATTTGGCATTTAGGTACATCAAAATCATGATCAATTTTTAATTCTTCAATCTCCTCTTTGTCAATATAGCCTTCTTCTGCTATCATCTTAAGTGGATCCTCTTTTTCTATCTTTTCAACTAAGCTATTTGAAAAAAGATCATTAAATTGATAATTTTTGCCACATTTAATGCACTTAAATCTATCTGCGGTTCCATGAAATTTTATGACATTTCTACTTTTAGCCTTTTCATGGAGAGAATCTATATTTTGAGTCACAATTGCTTTAATAAAACCCATGCTTTCAAGATTTGACAGTTTTATATGTGCTTCATTTGGTTTTGCATTTAATAGTGGAATCAATATGTATTTTAATAGTAGATACCAGCAACTTTTCGTATTAGAATAAAAATAATCTAAATCAAATATTCTACTTGATACTTTTTCATAAAGACCACCTCTCCCTCTAAAAGGGGCTATTCCACTTTCCACGGAGATACCTGCTCCAGTAAATGCTATTGTATATTTGCTTTTTACTATAAGTTCAGCCGCTTTTTCGAAATTATCTATCATATTTTTTTCCATATTCCATATCCCGATAATTAATAAAAATTTTTTAGAAGTCTAACTAATTATTATTTCATTTTCCATTCATACAATATCATAAATTTCCATTCAATTCGGGTTTTTTTTATAAAAATTTCGCTATATAAATAAACCTAACCTAAAAAATTCAAAGATTTTAATTTTATTTTTTCTGCTTAATTCATATTACTTTTTTATATAATTTACAATAGTTAATTCAAAAAAATAATAAGCCTCAGACCACCCCACCACCCACCCCGAAAATTTATTAAGTACTATTTCTTTTAGAAAATCTTTTCAAAATTTTTTTAAGAACTATAAGTTAAGTAAGGGTGAAAAAATGTACAGAGTTGTAATTAATGATAAATTTTCATCGGCACATTTTTTAAGAAATTACAAAGGTAAATGTGAAAATCTGCATGGACATAATTACCTTGTCGAAGTTTATGTCATTTCTAAAGTCCTTAATGATAGTGAAATGGTTATAGATTTTACAGAATTGAAAAAGATCACTAAAGATATTTTAAATCAAATCGATCACTTTCTTTTAAACGATATTGATTTTTTTAAATCACATAATCCTACAAGTGAAAATATTGCCTATTATATTTTCAGTAAAATAAATGAAAAAATCAAAGATAACTTAAATAATATTATTTTGGAAAAAGTAAGAGTTTGGGAGACAGATCAGCAATATGCAGAATATTTTATAAATGAAAGTTAGAGTAAAATGTTGACAGTAAATAAAATATTATTATTAATAATACAGGTTTTCAATTTTCCAAAAATCAATTAAGGGGGATATGATGATTGAAAAACCCATCATGAAAGCTGAAGAAGCAGTAAAACAAATAAAAGATGGTTCTGTCATAATGGTAGGTGGATTTATGGGGTGTGGAACGCCCTTATCTCTTGTAAATGCTTTAGATAAACAGGGTACAAAAGATTTAACATTAATTTGTAATGACACAGCAATCTATAATCCAGATAAAAATCTCGTTACTGGTGTTGCTCCACTAGTTGTTGATAAAAGATTTAAAAAAATTATTGCCTCACACATAGGTACAAATAGAGAAACCGGAAGACAAATGAATGCTGGTGAAACAGAAGTTCAACTTGTCCCACAAGGAACTTTGGCAGAAAAAATAAGAGCTGCTGGTTTTGGGCTTGGAGGTTTTTTAACTCCTACTGGCGTAGGAACAGAGGTTGAAAATGGAAAACAAATTATTGAGGTAAATGGTAAGAAGTATCTTTTAGAACTTCCTTTATTTGCGGACTTCGCACTTTTAAAAGCCAAAAAAGCAGATAAAGCCGGAAATCTTATTTACTCAAAATCAGCAAGAAATTTTAATCCTATTATGGCTACTGCAGCAAAAGTTGTCATTGCCGAAGTCGATGAAATAGTAGAAATAGGTGAACTTGATCCTGATGATATAGTAACACCTTTTATTTTTGTCTCTATTCTTGTTTTAAATGAGAAAAAAAATAAATAATTGTAAAATGTTAAAAATTAAAAAAGAAAGTTCAAAAAAATAAAAAAGATAATATAAAAAATATAAAATAAACTATAAAGAGGTGATAATATGGAATATACTCCAGATAAATCAAAAATAGCTAAAAGAATAGCAAGGTTTTTCAAATCAGGAGATATTGTAAATCTTGGTATTGGACTTCCAACAGAAGTCGCAAATTATCTTCCAGAGGGTGTTGTCATAACTTTGCATTCGGAAAATGGTTTCGTTGGTCTTGGTCCAGTTCCAAAAGAAGGTGAAGAAGATTATGATATAGTAAATGCTGGAGGTATGCCAGTAACAATACTTCCTGGTGGAGCATTTTTCGATTCTTGCACAAGTTTTGGTATTATAAGAGGAGGGCATCTAGATTATACTGTTTTAGGGGTTTTAGAAGTAGATCAGGAGGGAAATCTTGCAAATTATAAAGTTCCTGGGAAGTTAATTCCTGGCATGGGTGGAGCGATGGATTTAACAGTTGGAGCAAAAAAAGTCATTGCTGCAACGTTACATTTTGATAAAGGAAATTGTAAACTTGTCAAAAAATGCTCACTTCCTCTTACAGCAAAGGGAGAAGTAGATTATGTGGTTACAGATTGCGGATTTTTCACTGTAGAAAATGGTAAATTTGTCCTTCAGGAATATTTTAAAGGTTATGATCCTGATTTTATCATTAAAAATACCCCCGCAGATGTTATTATAGCTCCAAATTGTAAAGAGATTGATATTTAAAACTTGTACTTTCCTTATAATTTGTTTTTATTTTACACATTTATTTTACTTCTTTTACCTTTTGAATTATGTTTATTATATTTTTATATCCCAAATTTTGATATAAAACTGTTTTAAAGAAATTTTTAGGATAGATTTAAAAAGGGAGATTTATGGTGAAAAAAAATAGAATAATTGATAAGATAGATAATAAAAAGATAATTGAACATTTAGAAAAAGTCATATCTATACCATCACCAACTGGAAATACTAAAAAAGTCACTGATTTTTTAGTTGAATTTGCCAAAATAAATAAGATAGATTATGAGGTTAAAAACAAGGGTGCAGTAATCTTCAAATTTGGTGGGACAAAGAAAGTTATAAATTATACAAAAGATGAAAACAAAGATAACATTAAAGGAATATGTTTCGCGGCTCATATAGATACCCTTGGACTCATGGTTAAATCTGTTTCAAATGAAACTATAAAGGTAACTCCAGTAAATGGTATTCCAGCGATTTATGCTATGGGAGATTATGTTACAATAGAGGCAACTGATGGTTCTTTATATCAAGGAACTGTTTTACCAGAAAATCCAGCCGCTCATGTTAATAAGAAGTTGAATGAAATGGTTCCAAATTATGAAGATTCTTTTATTAGACTTGATCATAAATTTTCAGATGATGATAAGATAAAAGATCATATTCAAATTGGTGACTATGTTTTTTTAGATCCTAAATTTAAGTATATAGACGGATTTATTAAAACGAGGTTTTTAGACGATAAAGCCTCATGCGCTATTTTTATTCATGTTGCAGAAATCTTAAAAGATTTTGAAAAAGAAGACAAAGTATGTTTTTTAAAACCAGTCTATATGTATTTTAATGTAACAGAGGAAACTGGCCAAGGTATAGCAAATTTACCAGATATAGATGAATTATATATAGTAGATATGGGAGTCGTCGGAACAGGAGTCGAAGGCAGTGAATTTTCAGTATCAATATGCCCAAAGGATTCATCAGGTCCATATAATTTGGAGCTAACCAAAAAACTTGAGATTCTTGCAAAAAGAAATGATATCAAATATGTCAAAGATGTTTTCCCATATTATGGATCAGACGGATCCGCTGCACTTAGAGCTGGATTAGATATAAAAATTGCCCTTTTTGGAGTTGGAGTATCTGCTTCTCATGGATATGAAAGAACACATGAGATTGGGCTTTTAAATACAGCAAAGCTTATGTGTTCTATAATAGAAGAAATCATTCAATAGAATTTTGTTTGATTATTTTTTCTTTATTAGAAGCTTTTTTCTTATTTTTTGAGGTCGTTTTTTTAATAGTACTTGTTCTTCTTGTTTTATAGTTATCATCTCTATCTATATCTTCATCATTTATGATTTTATCTAAATCAGTAGCTTTATCGTTAACTAAATCATTTTCCTCTAAAACTATATCATCAAAATCTTCCTGATCATCAAATATAGAATCTGAAAGCTTTTTATCTGCATCTACTATAAATCTATCTATTTTTTCAACTTCTTCTTTTGAGATCCTTTCCTTCTTCGCAATATTATCTATTTTTATGGTTAGATTTTCGATCTTTCTATCTATTTTATCTATATTTGAAAAAATAGGTTGAATAAATTCAAGAATCTGCTCTGTTTCTTTACCATTTAATAGCTCTGTATAAAATATTTTACCAATTTGCTTAAAATATTTATTCTTTTTTCTATTAAAGAGGTAAACATCTATTTTAAATAAAAATATCCTATAAAGATGAACAGTTTTTTTTGAATAGTTAGAAAACAATTTTTTGAACCAACCCCACATAGATTTTTTCATAAATTAAATTCTCCATCTCTAATAATATAGATTAGAATAATTATTTTACAAAAAAAAAAATTAAGACAAACTTTGTTTGTAAAATTAATTTAGAAAAAATAATATTGGAAGATTATATGAAAAATAAATATTCAAAAAAGTTTATCTTTTTTCTCCTATTTCTATTAATATTATTAATTGTATTTTCTTTTCTATTTTCTTGTAACAAAAAAAATACTGGTGAAGGTGAATATCAACTTGAAGAAGATGATTCAATAGATATAGTTGTCGATTCAAAAGCTGCTGCAATAGACTGGGAAGCAGAAAAAGAGAAACTTAAGAATATTGGAAGGATAAGTAATGTAAAAGACTTTTGCACAATAATGGTACTTTGGCGAAAAGAACTTGACAATGCAGGGTACAATTTATTAAGTTCATATACAGAAGAACAAAAAGGAAAGATTGAGGAGCTTAAAAATTCCTTTTTTTCCTATTTTGCTATAACACCTCAGCAATATGAAGAATATGCTAATGAAAATAAAGATGCAATTGATCAATTCATACTGTCCAATCCTGCTTATCAGGATGCATTGATATCTATTCAGGGGGTAGAAGGTCAAAATTAGTATGAATAAATTTAATGAATTAATAAATATTAAGAAAAAAAAAATTCTTCTTGTTTCACTTTCTTTATTTGTATTTTTTATTTATTTTTTATTTCTTAGTTGTGCAAATTTAGCATTTTCTAAAAAGATTTCAAATGATAACGAACTTTCTCTTTATATAGAAAAATATCCTGTTATAGGGTTATTATATATTGAAAAGATTGATATTAAAAAAGGATTTTTAACTATCAAAAGTAAAACGCAAAATTTCCCTTTAATTAATATATCTGCAAACATTTGTTTCAATGATAGTGTATGGTTAGAAGGGAAAATTCAAGCAGGAACAAATCAAATAGATTTATTTAATGCTCAATATGATTATAAGACTCACTGTGGTTATTTAAATTACCTTTTAACTGGAGAAAAGTATATTGTTCCTTCTGATTCATTTAAAAACCTAAAAAATGTAATACAATACTTTGAAAAAAATCTCTTTTTAATCTTGCTATTATTGAAAAATAACAAAATTCCTAACATTAAAAATGGAGAGCTATTGATAAATGATATTATTTTCCAGATAAAAGATTATAAAATAGTAAGTTCAGAAATTGATAGTCAAATATTAAAACTTAAAGTCGAATATTCAAATTATAAGAAGTGGAATAATGTTTATTATCCTTCTATATTGCATTTTATTTTACAGGATTACGATATAAGTTTATTAATATTAGATTCGGAATTTACCTTAAACTTTCATTGATAAGTTGATCTTTCATCTGATCTATTATCCTTTTATTCATAAAGTTTTTTCCGGTAAAAAAATGAATTGATAATAATCCTTGACCAATAAACTGATATAAACCATCAAAAAGATTGTCATTAAGATTGATGTTTAATCCAGCTTTTTTTATTGATAAATAGTTTTTATAGTTGGAATCAAAAATTATTATTCTTTTTTCATATGCATAATTAAAAAATTTAAATATATCTATAGAATTTTCTTCATCATCTGACCCATCTTCTGTGAAAATATTTTCTTTTGAATTAATGATCTTTTCTTTTTCTAATTCATTATTAAAAATGATAGATAATACTGAAAAGGGTAGCGTAGATGCAATTACATGGTTATGATTTTTCATAATTAATTCTAATCCTCTTTTGTAATCAATAATAATTTTAATTCCATTTTGATTAAGGTTTTTTTTTCTAGAAATAAAAATAGGTGTTATGCCTCTTATTTTTGCAGAAAAGGCTATTGATTTGGCTGTAGATCCAGTCCCTGCGATTAAAATAACCTTATTATTAATAAGTTTTTTATAGATTTTAAAATTTGAAAAATAGATAGCTAAAAAGAAACCTTCTCCATCTGTATTAGTTGAGATTATTTTATTATCCTTGTAAGTGAAGGCATTTATAGAAAATATTTTATCTGCTGGAAATTTTAAGGAATCAGAATAATCAAAAAAAATCTTTTTATATGGATAGGTTACATTGCCATAATGTATTTTTCTTTTTTCTAATAAATCTAATAAAGCCTTTTTATCAAAAGACTTTCCTAATGATATCTTACTGCAACTTATATTAAGCAATTTATTTATAAGGTATGGTGAAAGTGAATGTCCAATAGGATTACCAAAAACAGCGTACATTTATATCAAAATGAAAAATTCAAACCAGCAGAAATACTAAATATGTTTAGTAAAATTACTGGATAGTAAAAAGGAAAGTAATTTATTTCCGTAAAAAAGTAATAGAATTGAGTTTTCAGGTATGCATTAAAATTTACCGAGTTGGTGCTAAAATTATAATATACAAAGGAAGCTAGAACTATTTTTAATACATTGTTAAAATTGCCATTATATTCTATACCAATACCTGCTCTAGACGGATGTTTTTGGTTAATAGTATAATTTGATGGTATAGATATTTCATTTAAGTAATCTATAAGAGTAAAAGCATTAGTGGCATTTGGGGAGATATAATCACCAAAAAGCTTAATTACTAGATTATGTGAATTTGCGATTGTGAAAGAGTATTTTATATTTGCTCCAAAGCAGAAGGTTGATAAATCCTCATCAAGTAAGGCATCATGATATGTTGTTGGAAGAAGATATAACATTATATCAAATAAACCTGTTGTCATAGCAAGTTCTATAAATAATGTTGAAGAAATACCACTTTGATTTATGTTAATAGGCATTAAACCAGTTACTCCCAAATAGGCAAAATCATAAAATGAAAAAATCCCTTTGACAAAAGCTGCGGATTGGTCGATCCCAAAAAATCCAGTTGAAATATCAAGTAACCACCATTTGATATCCATAACGATAGAGAGTGTAGTAAATTGAATATAAAATGGTGCAATACCATAATAAAAAGGAACTGTTTCCCAATAATCACTACTCTCCTTATTAAAATTTTCTGATAGTGATAAATCATAAGGGAAAAAACCTATTCTTAAATCCCATTGAAAAGGCAATGATTTAAATATCTTATCAAAATATATTTCTGAATAAAATTCATATGGTAAAACCCAATTGTCACCATCAGTTGAAATGCGAAATTCAAGGTCTATATTAAAGTTTAACCAATCGAATAATTTATATGAGAAGTCAAAAATGTAAAATAAATATAAGTCGAATGATGGAATGGAATTATAAAAATAAATTGGGGTATATGATAAACCAAAGATCAACTCTAGATCAGATTTTAACAAGAATTCATTTCCTTTAATTATCTTTTCTAAAGTATCATTTTCTTGGGCAAATAATGGCGAAGAAGACAAAAATAAAATAAGAATAAGAGTTAACAAGAAATTTAATAAAAAATCTTTAATTAATTTTTTTTGTTTCATATTACTGACTCTTTTATTTATCATTATAATAATTTTATAATATAAAATTTATATATGTCAAATTTGTTTTGAAGATGGTTCATAATTTAAAAATTCCATAGTGAAATAACCCTGACCTGATGTTAAATTTCTTAAAGTTGTAGAGTATCCAAAAAATCGGGATACAGGTCCCTTAACTATAATTCTTTTGTACTTAGAATTATCAGCAAGGACTTTCATCTCAATGATATCTACCTTTTTAGAATTTAAATCATTTATCACTTCACTAAAATGATTTTCATCAACAATAATATCTAATTTCATAACTGGTTCTAACAAGGTCGGATTAGAAAGTTGATAAATTTCAAAAAATAAATTTTTTAAAGTTTCTCCTAAAAATAGAATATCAACATCATTTGAAAATTTAATAAAATCATTAAGTATTATTTCAAGATTTGCTATTGGGTATCCATAGGTAGGACCAGACAAAAAAGTGTTAGAAAAAAAGTTTTCAAAAAAAGAAAGATATTGCTCTTCTATTTTTGTAGTTTTAATTATGAATTTATTTTCTTCACCACTAGTTAAAGATAAACTTAACTTGAAATGATTTGTGACTCCTTTAATTATTTTTGAAACTTCAATTTCTTTTGAATTACTTAATGTTATTGTTTCTCGATATGCTATAGATGGGTTACCAAGCCTGGTTTCTATCTTAAAATCATTTTTAATTCTATGTTGGATCACTTCTAAATGAAGTTCACCCATTCCAGAAATTTCGATTTGTCCAGTTTCTTTGTTTTGTTTGTAAGAAAATGAATTATCTTCTTTACTTATTATATCTAAGGCTGAAATAAGTGGCTCAACATCTTTTACAAATCTAGTCTCGATACTCATATTTATTACTGGCTCAGTAGTGAAGTGTTTATGCATAAAAAGGTAGGATTTGTCTGATAATATTGTATCTCCAGTTTCACTTTCTTTAAAACCAATTATTCCAATAATATCGCCATTATGTGCTTCATCTATCTCTGTTTTTTTATCAGCATGAAGCAAGTAAATATGTGAGATTTTTTCCCATATGTTTTTTCTTGGATTAAAAATCTTATCTCCTTTAGAAAAATTACCATTATAAATTCTTACTAAAGAAAGTTTGCCAGTTTGTTTGTCATAAATTGTTTTAAATATAAAACCAACTTTTTTATTTGGATTAATAACTTCTTCATCAGAAGGAGTATATAATATATAATCTACTTCATTGGTCTTAGGAAGGAAGTTTTTTATTGAATCTAGAAGGTTATCAATCCCGATACTTTTTATTGCTGAGCCACATATTACTGGAAATATTTCTCTTTTTGCGGTCTTTTCTTTTATAATCCTTTTTAATTTTCCTATTTCAAATCCAGACAATGAATTTTTTTGTAAATAAAATTCAAGTAACTCTTCATCCTTTTCAGCAAGTTTTTCTTCAAAAAGGTGAATATATCTATTATAATCCTTTAATGTAATGTATTGAGACGGAAGTTCTTCAAATGTTAAGAATTTAATTGGCTCTTTTTTATTATTTTCATTATTAGATTCATATATATAATAAATTTTATCTAATATATCATAAAAACCGACAAAATCTTCTTCTCTATTGAAAATTGGAAGAGATAGAGGAATAAAATAATTTCCAAATGATTCGACTAGACTATTGAAGGCTCTATCGTAAGAAGATGTATTTCTATCCATCTTATTTATAAAGAATGTTAAAGGAATTTTATCCTGTAAGCATAAATTATAAAGAGTTTCTGTTTGGGCTTGAACACCAGCTGTCCCGCACAATACTAATACAGCTCCATCAATTACAGTTAAAGATTTTTTTACCTCAGAAATAAAATCAATATGACCAGGAGTATCAATAATATTTATTTTTTCTTCTTTCCAATAGACTGTCGTCGCCGCGGATACGATAGTTATTCCTCTTTGCTTTTCTTCTTCGAGATAGTCCATTTCAGTAGTTCCATCATCAACAGAACCTACTTTATGTATTTTACCTGTTTTATATAGTATAGCTTCAGTTGTAGTTGTTTTACCAGCATCAATATGAGCTATTATTCCTATAGTCGTCTGTTCGTTTTTACCAGCTTGCATTTGAACTCCTGATTATCAACTATTAGATTATAAAATAGATTATAAAATATTAATTTTTATGCAATAAAAAAGCAAAAAAAAGGGTGTCCAGTTTATAGGACACCCCTTTTCAACATTTAAGTAGATTTTTTTTCTTTTTTTTCTTTTCTTTTTTCTTTCAAAGTTTTCTGAGGTTGTTTTTTGGTTTCTTTTTTTGTCTTTGTGCTATGTTCAGCCATAAATCCTCCTTAAGATTTATGCTTTATCTCATAAAAATATTTTAATATATTTTTGTAAAATTTCAATTTTACATCTATATTTATAGAAATAGATTATTGGAAAATTATAATTAATCCTCAAGTATTAAGTAATAATATTCATCTTTAGGCAAGAAATTTAAAAGAGTATTAGTTATTTCATTAATATATTGTTTATCGATAGCATCGAGATTGGAATCAATGAGTGTTTGTGCACCTTCAGATATAGAATTAACCGGCTCGCTAAGTTTACCATTTGTCAATAGATTAATAATTGCTGCAATAATAGATACAAATGCTTTCTGTGCTTCTTTTTGTTTAGATGATGGAAGTGCATTTTTATCTAATAGATATTTACCAATTTCATTTACAATGAAAGCTATATCATTTTCATAAAGATTGCTTTTAAATATTAAAACTTTGCCATGAACACTTTTATAAGAACCTTTGTATACATTTTCTGTAGATAAAACTGCTATTTCGTCAAAATTATCTTTAATGATATATAAAAAGAGCGGAGTTGGAGAATTATATTCAGAAGATTCATTAAAAATTTTAACTTTTTCAACAGTTCCATTAATGTGTACTTCTTTTCCATTATAATAATAAGGATTTTTCTTTATTTCGGCAATTTGCGACATACAACCAAATAAAATAAACAAAACTAAGAGAGAAAAAATAATAAATAAAATTTTAGAACTAGATTTGTACATATAGATATCCCCTTTTTGTCTTTAAATAAATCTAATAATAGACAATTAAATAGTTATCATAAAAAATGAGTATAAATTAACTTTAGATATCAATAAATCTAGTAGGTTAAATAGCACCTAAAAATTAAAAATCAACTAACTATTAAGTTTACAATTTTCATTAAGTTCTCTTTATATAATTAAATAGGTAAATAAATAATAAAAAGAAGTTAAAATATAAAAATTATTTTATATTTATTGTCCTATATATATATTATCCTATAGATATTTTCCTTCTAGATTTTATTCTTTTATTATCTTATAGATATTATCTTTTAATTTTTTCTTAAATTTTAATTTGGAAAATCTATATTTGAGAAAATGTTTTCATATTAAATAATTTAGGATTTTTCTGCGAAAATTAATATATTTAAAAAATAGGTAATAAATACCTAATAAAAGTAATAAGAAAGGCGAAATCTACAAATTTAAAATTTTTTTTAAAAACGACTTGACAAAGGAAATATATTTGATAGATTAGCCCTTGCCCACGCCACGAAAACGGTAAAGTTTAGTGGGGTGAGTAGCT
>JGI12104J13512_1000142_pt1 | contig 70605 bp, 57 predicted proteins | sample TerdegcTABiofilm_FD_13512 | JGI IMG/M metagenome (IMG submission 13512)
AAAATGCCGAAGACGGGACTCGAACCCACACAGGCGTATTGCCTACTAGATCCTGAATCTAGCGCGTCTACCAATTCCGCCACTTCGGCATTATATTTAGACTATAGATATACCACATTTATGTCAAGAGGTGTATATGAAAATTTTCTACTCTGTCAACGATATAGAGAGATTTTCAAGTCCTGTTCTCACCATAGGCAATTATGACGGTGTCCATATAGGCCATCAAAGGATAATCAAGAGGGTAATAGAGGTAGCAGGCTCAATGGGTGGAACGCCTATGCTTATGACCTTTCATCCCCATCCTTTAAGTATATTGAGACCTGAAAGGCATTTAGGGTTATTGATGCCTTTTTATATAAAAAAGAGGTTTATAGAAGGATATGGTATTGAGGTGCTCATTGCCATGGAGTTTACCGATACATTGAGAAATACCCTACCTGAGGTTTTTGTCAACGATATGCTAATGGAAAAAATTGGCATAAAAGCGCTTATAGTGGGGTATGATTTTAAATTCGGCAGAGGTGGTTCAGGCAATACAGAGACCCTCAAGGATATGTGTTCATCAAAAGGGATATATTTCGAGGCCGTAGATGCTGTAACCCTTGATGGTGATAAGGTGGGCAGCAACAGGATCAGAAGGCTGATCCTTGAAGGAAATGTTCATAGGGCATCACAGCTTCTTGGTAGACCATATTTTATTGAAGGAAAGGTTATTGGAGGAGAAAAAAGGGGGAGGGCAATCGGGTATCCTACTATCAATCTTGACACGTCCTTTGATATCATACCTAAACAGGGTGTCTATATAAGCGAGATAGGTTTAGAATCAAACAGGTTTCCTTCAGTTACAAATATAGGTCGTAATCCCACATTTAACGGAAAAAAACTAACCATAGAGAGTTTTATCCTTGATTTTAATGAAGATATCTACGGAAAAGACATTGCATTATATTTCCATGACCACATAAGGGATGAAAAGAGGTTTAACAGCCCTGAGGAACTAAAGGAGCAGATTAGTAAAGATGTAGATAAGGCAAAGGAATTCTTCAATAAAAAGGTAATCATTAGCAAAACACGGTAAAGTGCAAGGTTAGATGCATGTAGATAGTGAATTGTGACCAATGATGATGTAGGTGCGGGTGTATTATAGGGGTTAGTTTTTAGTGGGGTGGCGCATCTTGGCTGAAATTCTTTGTGATTATATTTTTAATCATTATAATAAATGGCTTTAAAATCAACTATTTAAGACCAAAAACATTTGACAAAATCCATAAAGTTTACATATGATTTTTCTATCTATTGAATAAGTGTAAAAATAATGTCAGCCCGCATAAAGGAGGCCACACCTTTTATTTATTCATATTACACATGACGGCCAAGCTGTATAACTTAGATCACGCAACAGGTTGGAGGCTTTTTATAGATTTTATAATCTGAATGTAGCCTGTCTAACTACCCCTGTTTCTACTTCTTTTATTTGAATCCTCAATTCTTTTGGTTTTTTAGATTCACCTGGGAAAAATATAAACCCGTGTCCTATCTCTCCTGATAAAATAGGTTTATTTTTAAGGTTTCTGTTCTGGAGATCCTCCCTTATCCTATCTTTGGATTCTTCATCAGTGAGCCCTTTGGCGCCACCTACGGTCATACCGACAGCAGCACCCATAGCAGCCCCCTTGCCTGCAGCACTTAAAACATTCTGACCGGAGATGATACCTATGGCAGCACCTATGGCACCACCTGCAATACCTGCAAGGACACTACCTTTCGCAGCCTCTGACGCCATAGGCCCGTATTTTGTTTTTGAGTATATTCTTTCATATGCAAGACTTGATTCAAGCACTGGCCAGAGATTATTGTCTGCATCTACAAGAAATGTCTGATTGGAGACTATGATTAATTGATGCTGGCCCTTATTATCAAATATCAACTGGACTGGTATAATACCTGCACCCAATATATCGAAACCAAAGGCATTTTCTGCTTCTTTACTATCTTCAAATACCTTTACTGCCACCTCAGCCCCTGAGACATTCGCCATATTTGGGTAAGCTGATGGCAATTTAAAAGGGACCACCTGGGTCTGATAGCTCTGACACGATGTTATAAAAAAAACAAAAACTGTTAAAAGGCAAAATAAAATCGATCTATTTATCTTCATCTTGCTCTCCCTTTCCCTATGAATTTACACATTACAAATCAGTCTAATTAAGTTCGATAACATTGTCAACATCAAAACTTTTTTGGAGGATTTTAGTTTTTTGTTGAATTCGTTTTTTTAATTTCAGATAATTAGGATAATGTGTTATTTTTTTAAAAAGTGAGGGATGTATTATGAGATATATTTTAAAAAGGTATATAATTGTATGCACTATCTTTTTTATCATTTTCATATCTGTAGGTTTGCTATATGGTGAAGAAAAGGGAAAAGATTTTAAGGAGGAGTTAGCAGGCATAGAGTTTGTATTTATAAAAGGCGGTTGTTATGGCATGGGTGATACATTTGGAGAGGGTTTTGTTAATGAACAGCCTGTCCATAATGTTTGTGTGAAGGATTTTTATATCGGCAGATATGAGGTAACGCAGGGTCAGTGGAAGGCTATCATGGGTGATAACCCTGCAAAGTTTAAAGTTCAGGACAATTATCCTGTGGAGAGTGTAAGCTGGGATGATGCCCAGGAATTTATAAAAAGGCTGAATAATAAAACTGGAAAGAGGTATCGGCTACCATCAGAGGCTGAATGGGAATATGCATGCAGGGATGGCGGTGAAAAACAGAGGTTTGCTGGTGTTTCTGATTGGTCTCTTTTATATTTATATGGAAATTTTTGCGATAAAAACTGTGAGTTTAGCTGGAAGACCCCTGATCAGGATGATGGCTATAAAAACACTGCGCCTGTAGGCACATATAAACCCAATAAACTTGGACTCTATGATATGACAGGTAATGTGTGGGAATGGGTTTTAGACGTATATGATAAAGATGCGTATAAGAGACATGAAAAAGATAACCCTGTTAACCTTGTAGGAGGCAATGAGAGGATTGCCCGGGGCGGTGGATGGAGAAGTGAGATAAAGCGCTCAAGGTGTTCTTATAGAACCAGGGATGCCCAGAATGACAGAAACATGCTCATAGGTTTTCGTCTTGCTTTAGATTAGTGAGAATTTTTTTAGCCTTAGGGCACAAAGTTTAGCCATAAATGATAAGCCTCTTAGTTCTGGCTACATATGAAATCTTCAAATCTCTCTGATCTCTGTGTGCTCTTTGAGAGATAATATATTATAAAGGAATTTGCTCGAGAATACAGAGGGCACAAGAGAGGCTTTAAGAGTATATTGTTTTGCCATCAGAATGGGGATATTTTTTATTCTGATGGTTATATTTTGTAAATGCTTAGAGTAAAGGGTCTCTATAGACTATCTTTCCATTGACCATGGTTAGTAAATTCTTCCCTTTCAATCTCCAACCATGGAAGGGAGTATTTTTACCCTTTGAATAGAACTTGTTTTTATCAACAGTCCATTCAATATTTGGGTTGAAAACTATTATATCTGCCACCTTTCCTATGCCTATTTCACCGTAAGGTAGATTTAGAAAACTTGCGGGATTTACGGTAAATTTCTCTATTAGTTCCTCTATGGTTAAAATACCTTCATGGACAAGATTCAGAGAAAGAGGCAGGGCTGTCTCTAAACCTGAGATGCCTGAAGTGGCTAAATTAAATTCCACGTCCTTTGATGTCAAGTCATGGGGGGCATGGTCTGTGGCAATTATATCTATTACTCCGTTTCTTAAACCTTCTTTTATTGCCTCCACATCATCTTTTGAGCGTAATGGTGGATTGACTTTTGTGTTGGTGTCAAACCCTATAGTTGCCTCATGGGTGAGTGTAAAATAATGGGGGCATGTATCGGCGGTAATCTTTTTATACCTTGACTTCGCATTTCCTATTATCTCAACGCTGCCTGCTGTGGATATATGGGTAAGATGGATTGAAGAACCCACATATCGGGCAATGGCTATATCCCTGGCTACAATTATCTCTTCTGCAATACAAGGGACTGCTTCGAGTCCTGTGAGAAGGGAAACTGTGCCTTCATGGACATAACCTTTTGAAAGGTCAGGGTCTTCACAGTGGGATATGACAGGGATATTAAATATCTTTGTATATTCCAGGGCTTTTCTTAGTAATTCTGCATTCCTTACCGACTTTCCATCGTCTGATATGGCCACAATCCCTGCCTCATACATCTCGCCGATCTCTGAAAGTTCCTCACCGTTTAGACCTTTTGTGATGGAACCACAGGGAAATACACGGCAGTAGCCTTCTAACTTTGCCTTTTTTGTTATATATTCGGTTATACTTTTGTTATCGTTGATAGGGTCTGTGTTTGCCATGCACACCACTGAGGTAAAGCCACCGCAAACTGCAGCCATAGTTCCTGTTTTTATAGTCTCCTTATATTCATAGCCAGGTTCCCTTAAATGTGCATGGATATCGATAAATCCAGGGGCAAGTATATGGCCTGTTGCATCTATGACCTCATCTTCATTTCCTTTTTGTTTTAGACTTTTCCCTATCTTTTCTATTTTCCCATCTTTTATCAATACATCAAAGGTCTCGTTTATATGATTTTTTGGGTCAATGACCCGGCTATTTTTTATGAGTATTATCATGTCCCACGCCCTGCAAGGAGATATAGGATGGCCATACGAATGGCAACGCCATTTTCCACTTGATCGAGTATAACAGAATAAGGACCGTCTGCAACCTCATCGGTGATTTCTACACCCCTGTTCATAGGCCCGGGGTGCATGATAATCACATCTTTTTTTGCCTTTTCCACGTGGACTGCCTTGAGCCCATATAGGTTTGAATATTCTCTCACTGAAGGTATATATGAGATACCTCCCCGTTCTTTCTGTATCCTCAACATCATTATAACATCTGCATCCAATACTGCTTTGTTTATGTCATACTCCACCTTTACCCCCAACTCATGGAGGTGTGGAGGAATCATGGTAGGAGGGCCTGAACATACAATCTCTGTGTCAAAATTTTTTAAGGCAAATATATTCGAACGTGCAACCCTGCTATGTATTATATCGCCTATGATTACCACCTTGAGACCATCTATCCTCTCTTTTTTTTCCTTAATGGTAAATAGGTCAAGAAGGGCTTGAGTGGGGTGCTCATGGGCGCCATCGCCACCGTTTACTACCGATGACTTCATCAACCTTGATAGCATATGGGGTGCACCAGGCATACTATGTCTTATTACAATAACATCAGGCTTCATGGATTCAAGATTCTTTGCAGTATCTTTAAGGGTTTCACCTTTAACATAACTGCTTGTGCTTGCCGAGATATTTATTGTATCTGCACTTAACCTTTTGGCTGCTATCTCAAATGACGTCCTTGTCCTTGTGCTTGGTTCATAAAATAGAGTTATTATTGTCTTACCCCTCAAGGTAGGCACCTTTTTTATCTCTCTCAATGATATCTCTTTAAAGGATTCAGCAGTCTCAAGAATAAGAATGATTTCTTCCTTTGTTAGGTCTTTTATCCCGAGGAGGTCTTTTTTTATCCAGTCCATTATATTTCCATTATTATAACTTCGTCCTTGCCGTCAACTTCTTTTAGCCTTACAAGCACCTCTTCCCCTGCATTTACGGTTGTGTAAAGTATGCCAGCATAATCCGGATGAATGGGTAGTTCCCTGTTGCCTCTATCAACGAGGACGCCGAGTTGTATCTTCTGGGGTCTTCCCAGGTCCATAAGGGCGTCAATGGCTGCCCTTGTTGTCCTTCCAGTGTGCATGACATCGTCAATGAGAACTACAATCTTGTTGTTGATATCAAAAGATATATCTGTCTTTTTTACTATAGGGGATTTGAGTTTGAATATATCGTCCCTATACATGGTGATATCCAGTATCCCCAAGGGTAATTGTATCTTTTCTATCTTTTCTATCTTATCCTGAATCCTTTTTGCAAGATAAACCCCCCTTGTTCTTATACCTATAAGGCAGAGGCTAAGGCACCCTTCATTCTTTTCAAGGATCTCATGGGTTATCCTTGTTAATGTTCTGTCGATTGCCTTTTTATCCAGCAATGTCTTTTTTTTCATCGGTCACCCATATATATTGCCTTATTATGGCAGTCCTTCACACATGATAGACATTCTATACAATCCTCAGGGGATGATACAATGACCTTATCGCCCATGGTTTTAAAGACATCATAAGGACATATGATTACACAATCACCACAAAGGTCACATTTGTTGCTGTCTATTACAGGTATCATTTTGTCAAGATTATTTCAACTATAATTAGTTTATCAAAAAAAATCAATCATATTTAATTGTGAGAAATTTCTCTTGACAAAATTTATAGATGGTTATAACTTTGGTATGTTTTATCACAAGATTGTTCCATTAATTTTTTAAATGAGGTTTTAGGTGTTAAAGTCTTTAAAATTAAGAGTTATACTCGTCCTAATTTTTCTTGTGGTTTCTATAGTCTTCTGTCTGCCCAATGTGATAGATGTGAAGGGCTTTTGGAAGAGATATCTACCATCAGATAAGATTCATCTGGGGCTTGACCTCAAAGGTGGTATGCATCTCCTTCTTGAGATGGATACATCCAAGATGATGGACAATCTCCTGGACAGAAAATTCAGTAACTTTAAGGATGCCATGATAAGGGATGGGATACGATTTTTAGGCCTTAATAAAAAAGACAACGGCATATCAGTTATCATAAGGGCAGAGCAAAAAGACAAACTTTACAATCTCGTGGGTAAGGAGTTTTCTGATTTCAAGGCAGGGGGTCAGAAGGCAGAGGGTGAAAATCTTGTTTTGGATTTTATCTTCTCAGAAAAGGACATCTCCCACATTAGAGAAAATGCCGTTAACCAGGCACTTGAGACCATAAGAAACAGGATAGACCAGTTCGGTGTTACTGAACCTGTTATTGTCAAACAGGGAGACAACCAGATACTCGTTCAGCTTCCAGGTATAAAAGACCCACAGAGGGCACTTGAGCTTATTGGAAGGACTGCACAACTGGAGTTCAAATTGGTAGATGAGGAGAATGCAGCGAGATATACAGGTGGACCTGTGCCAGAGGGTGATGAGGTCCTGCCTTTGAAAACAAGAAACAGGGACACAGGCATAGTTACCACGGTGCCCATACTGCTAAAAAAACAGGCGCTCCTCACAGGGGAACTCTTAACAGATGCAAGGGTAAAGATAGGCGGCGAGTTCAACAATGAACCTTATGTGGCCATAGAATTCAATTCAGAAGGCGCAAGGATATTTGACAAGATAACGGCCGAGAATGTGGGAAAGAGGATTGCCATAATACTCGATAATACCGTTTATTCTGCGCCTGTAGTTAAAGAGAGGATATCCGGCGGTAAGGCATCCATAACAGGTGGTTTTACAATGGATGAGGCAAAAGACCTTGCCATTGTGTTGAGGGCTGGCGCCCTGCCTGCGCCTGTAAAGGTTGTGCAGAATATTACAATCGGACCTACCCTTGGTCAGGATTCCATAAGGAAAGGTATAAGTGCTGTTATCCTGGGCGGCATCCTTGTCATCGCCTTTATGATCTTTTATTACAGGGTGTCAGGAGTCATAGCCGTAATCGCACTCTTTTTAAATCTCCTCTATCTTTTAGGCGCATTTACTGCCCTGAAGGCAACCATGACGCTGCCCGGTATTGCAGGTATTATACTCACCATAGGCATGGGAGTGGATTCCAATGTTTTGATGTTTGAGAGGATAAGGGAGGAGCTTAGACTCGGTAAGACTGTCAGGGCTGCTATTGATAGTGGTTATGAAAAGGCATGGGTAACCATATTTGATTCTCATATAACAACCCTCATCACCACATTTATACTCTTTATATTCGGCACAGGGCCTATAAAGGGCTTTGCAGTTACATTAAGCATTGGAATAATAGTGAACCTTTTTACAGCAGTCTTCGGGTCAAAGGCAATATTTGACTGGATCATCATAAAGTATAAACCAAGGAGTTTAAGTATTTAATGAAGTTTATAGAGATTGTTAAAGACACAAAGATAGATTTCATAGGTTTCAAAAACAAGGCTTTTATTATATCAGGAATACTTTGTCTCCTTGGCATATTTGCTTTTATAATGGTTTCTTTGGGTAAGGCAAATTTAAGCGTTGATTTTACCGGTGGAATTCAGATACATGGAAGATTTAATGAAAAGGTGGATATAGGGACATTAAGGGCAGTGCTTTTGTCAGGGGGGATAAAGGATGTTCAGATTCAGGAGATAAGCGGGACAAAAGAATTTCTCATAAAGACAAAAGGTGATGAATCTGGTGAGCAGGATATTCAGAAGAAGTTAGAGACAATATTGAGTAAAGAGATGGGCGGCAAAGGCTTTCAGGTCCTTGCAAGTAACATGGTGGGTGCTACGGTAGGAAAGGCGTTAAAGAGGAATGCCTTAATAGCCATGGCTATATCATTTATTTGTATAATCATATACATTGCCTGGCGTTTTACCTTTATTTTTGGCATTGCTGCCACTGTTGCCACATTTCACGATGTCCTGTCGCTCCTGGGCATTTTTTATGTATTTAATCTGGAGATGAACATACTTTTCATAACCGCGCTTTTGACAATCGCAGGTTATTCACTTACAGATACCGTAGTTGTCTTTGACAGGGTAAGAGAGAATATGACAAGGATGAAATCAAAAACGGATTTTGCCCATGTTATAAACATAAGTATAAATAGTGTTTTAAGCAGGACTTTAATAACCTCCATTACTACTCTGCTTGCTGTTGGTGCAATTTTGTTTCTGGGAGGTAAGACCCTGTTTGACTTTTCCTTTGCCCTTTTTGTAGGTGTTGTGATTGGCACATATTCATCTGTTTTTGTTGCCTGTCCCCTTGTTTTTTTATGGAGGAAAAGGGTGCGTTAAGTAATAATAAAAGTAATCCTTTGCTATACTATGCAAAGTTTTATAGCCTGGAAAATGGAATATGCAATTAAGGCTTGAAGATATACTCAAGGAAAAAGAAAGGGAATTAAAACTTTATCAGAGGTATCTTGAGCTTAAAAGATTCTTTGAAGAAAACATCTTTCCCTCTTCTACCCTACCTTTAAAACAGCATATAGAATCTCTCAAAAATATTATCCAGAGGATCCTGCCTGATCCCAAAGACAGGACAGAGGAAATGTTCTCAGGTGAGGTATTTACTCTATTGGGTATTATCTATCTCCATGACTTAGATAAGGTTAAAGACTATAAATGGAAATCTGACGGTCTTGTAAGACATAACCTGTTAAATTATAATCAAAACTTGCTTAGTAAAAATGGGCTTAAGATACCTGAAATGGCCATGGAGGTAATAAATTATTTTTCCTTTTCCAATAAGATAAAAAAGTTACCTTTAGAGCTTGAGATAACCGAAGACAATAAAAAGGCAGTAATAAGAAATACAAAGGTTATAGGCCATATATTTAATTTTGCCCATATGCTCCTTGATATCTTTTTTACCGATATAAAGTTTTCAAATCTCAGGCGTTTTAATGAATCAAAGGTTTATCTAAGAAATGATGATGTTTCCCTTGATATAGATAACAGAGAGGGAATCATAAAGATTAAATATACGGCTAAATTCCCTTACGAAATTCATTTACTTGAGAATGCAAAGGCCTTCGTTGATGACATGTTTTATCTTTTTAAAGAAAACGTTAATGGGAAATTGGGTATTAATTATAAGGAGATCTTATGGGAAATTGGAAATGATTTTAATTATGATATGGATTTATTTGAAATACCTAAGTTTTCTCCATACAATGAATATGAAGCGCCTCCTGTTGAAAGATGGGAAAAGGCATCTATGATACTCGATAAACTATATAATACAGGCTGCACCATTGTAGTCGGAGGTGAATCAACAGGAAAGACAACTGTGTTAAAGTCTTTTGTCATGCCTCAACTCTCCATGATAAACAAAAATGTATTCTACTGTGACATATGGGAAAAACCTGTGAGCGAGATAAGGAATATTATATGCAAAAAATATAAGTCTTTTAGCTATACCGGACTCGATATCATCTCACTATGCAAGAGGCTTCTTGAAGATGAGCCTTGCTATTTTATCTTGGATAACTGCGAGAGATATATTCATCTCAATAGCTATGAAAAGGAAAAATTTGAAAGATTCATAAAATTTTGTCTTGAAGAAGATAGAGTATTGATTATAGCTGCTGGAGACAAAGATACATTCTTTGATTGGTATGCACCCTTTACAGGTGTTGGTTTTTCATCAATCTGCGAGGTAAAGCCCATAAGAGGTGAGGTGGTAAAAGAAGCATATGAAGGCGAAAGGTCCATCTGGGACACAGGAGAGTCTTATAAGCCAATAGAACTTGCCATGCTCAGGGCAAAGATGGCCCCCGAGAGTGCCCTCGCTGAAATACTCGGAGATATGATCGATGATTTCGAGTTAAGGAGTATAATGGCTGTTTTTGTAGATAAAATGGAAAAGACTATAAGAAGATTTACAGTTGAGGATGTCCATTGTTGGACATGTATATCAAAAAAACGTATAACAGGGTATATCAATGCCCTGAAAGAAAAGGATATGATTATTGAGACAGATTCACCTGATAATCTCTATTATCATTTATCTGGGAGATATCTAATTGAGCCACTTTATAATATCCTGAGACTCCATGAGTTTGAAGAAAAAAAGAGGATACGAAACCGCCTTAAAAATTCTATTGCTAATAGAACTTATTTGGAACTGGATGGCTTGGAATGTATAGGCAAATGGATGGACAATATGGTATTTACAAAGGAGGAATCAGGGATTATACTTGCCAGCCTTATTATAAATTCCATGAATTCTTCAACCTTTTTGGAAAAGGCAATGAAGGATGGCAAAGGTATTGATATACAACCTATACTTCAGATTTTATATGATGACGATGCAAATAAGAGGGCAGAGGCAATAAAGATTTTAACCCATATAAAAGACAAGGACATGATAAACCCCATGCTTGTTCACTTAAGACATGAAAAGGTTCCTGAGATAAAGGACCTCTTAATCAAAGGTATATGTTCGACTAAGAAGAAAAGGGCAATTCTGGCTATTGTAAAAACATTAAGAGAGCTTGGCGATAAACAACTTCTCATTGAGGCCATGGATTTATTTTACTACCTCTTCGGCACCAATGCAGGTGAAATCCTTGCAGAGATAAAAGAAACAGAGAAAGACCCTGCGGTTTTATCAAAAATAGATGATATTCTATCGAAAATATTAAAATAATGGAATGGAATATTTTAAAGCTTCACTTGCCGAACCTTTCAATCCCACCCATATATGGTCTTAATGCCTCTGGGACCACTATAGAGCCATCTGGCATTTGGTAATTTTCAAGGACTGCCATAACTGTTCTGCCTATTGCAAGACCAGATCCGTTCAATGTATGGACAAACTCGTTCTTGCCGTTTGATTTTTTATATCTGATCATTGCCCTTCTTGCCTGAAATGCCTCGAAATTACTGCATGACGAGATCTCTCTATATATGTTCTGGCCTGGCAACCATACCTCTATATCGTATGTCTTGGCCGATGAGAACCCAAGATCCCCAGTGCATAATAAAGATACCCTGTAATGTATATTTAGTCTTCTTAAAACCTCTTCTGCATTGTTTAGAAGACCCTCGAGTTCTTCATAGGATGTCTCAGGGGCACTGAACTTGACAAGCTCCACTTTATTGAATTGATGTTGTCTTGTGAGCCCCCTGGTATCCTTTCCATGGGCGCCTGCCTCTTTTCTGAAGCACGGTGTATATGCCACAAACTTTATGGGTAGGTCATCTTCTCTTAGGATTTCATTGGTATAAATATTGGTTACAGGCACTTCAGCAGTAGGTATAAGGAAATAATCTATGCCATCGAGTTTGAACAATTCATCCTCGAATTTAGGAAGCTGCCCTGTCCCTGTCATGGTCTGTCTGTTCACCATAAAAGGGGGTAAGACTTCTATATAACCGTGCTCGCTTGTATGGAGGTCAAGCATGAAATTGATTAATGCCCTTTCAAGGTGTGCACCAAAGGATTTGTAAAGGGTAAACCTTGAGCCTGTGATCTTGGCAGCCCTTTTAAAATCCAGTATATCCAGTTTCTCTCCTATATCCCAGTGGGGAAGGGGCTCAAAATCAAATATTGGTTTTTCACCCCACACCTTTACCACCTTATTGTCTTCATCTGTAGTGCCTTCCGGGACTGATTGGTGGGGTATATTGGGTATCATGAGCATCATATCATCCCATTCTTTTTCTGTGTTCCTCAATTCCTCGTCTAATTCCCCAATCTTTTTTCCCGTGTCCTTGAGATGCTCTATAAGGGCCTTTGTTTCCCCCCCTACTTTTTTGAGTCTTGCTATATCATCGGATAGTTTGTTTTTTTCGTTCTTTAATCTTTCTGTTTCTCTTATAAGGGCCCTTCTTTTTTCATCAATCTTCAAAAGGGCATCTACGTTAAAGCTTATGCCTCTTTTTCTTAAGTTTTCATATAAAAGGTCTGGTTTTTCTCTTATCATTTTTGAATCAAGCATCTATTCCTCCATTAAATCATTATTATATGGCAATGGCATATAGATATATGTTATGCCGTTCAAGGTATATAAAACTTGTCCGTCTATGAGAACCTGAACTGCTTTTGCATTCTGTGTGTTTGCAATCAGTGTATTTACAATGGAATATAGGGACATTATCTCTCTTAGTGGTTCCTTAGTCTCTTCCACCATATGTCTTGATAGATTAACATATATGATACCATTATCATCCACTGCATAATCATGTAAAATAACATTGTTAGGGATTGCCTTTTCATCTTTCAGTAACTTTATTATCATATCTGTCTTCACCTTATCAGGCGTGTTGTCTTTTATCTGAATGATTTTTTTTGTAAGTCTCCATTGAGAGGCAGGGTATATAATACTAAGTTCTTTTATGCCCTTTGTCTCATTTATTATCTTAATGCCTTTTTTCTTGTTATATGAGTAATATATGAGGGTTGTGATGATTATGAGGACGCAGATTAGAATTATGACTATGAACTTTTTTTTGCCCTTCTTCTCTTCTTCCTCAAAATAAACACGTGGCATAATACTTCAGGATAAATCCTTATTTTCATATAGAGCTAAAAATTCCTTAGATGCCATGACTCTGAAAATGGGGTATATGGCCGAGTATCTATAGGCATCCATAAAAGACTGATGAATTCTACTGTCATAGGCAGCGCTTAAGTCCTCAAGGATAATGGTATAAAAATCATTACACACAGCATCAAGGGCAGTGGCAAGGACACAAAAATGTGTGTTTACGCCTCCTATGAGGACGGTATCTACATCCCATGTCCTTAGTGTCTGATCAAGGTCTGTCTTGAAAAATGCACTGAACCTTCTTTTTTCTATGATAGTATCATTTTCTTTTGGATTTAATTCGGCAAGGGGTAGTGTGTCTGTTGTCCCTCTCAATGCATGGGGTTTCATTCTGCCCTTAAAAATAAAATCTTCTTTTAAAAAGCTATCGCAGGCAAAGATAACAGGTATGTCTTTGCCTCTACATACTTCAAGGAAATCCCTTATGGGCTCTATTATCTTCTCCTCTTCTTTATCGCCCTTCCTTTCTTTTTGAAAGTTGCCCTGAAGCATATCAACTATTATTATGGCAGGTTTCATACCATATCTCCTTCCTGTCCCTTCAAAAACAATTTTATAAAATTTTTGTATATATATGATGTCAGCTCTTCTACATTCATTTTTCTTATCTGTGCCATCTTTTCTACAGTATATTTGACATAAGATGGTTCATTTCTTTTTCCCCTTAATGGAACAGGTGTAAGAAAAGGTGCATCTGTCTCAGACAGCAGCCTATCAATGGGAACATATCTTACAACCTCTGAGGATTGGTTATTATTACTATAAGTGATTGTGCCGGGGATGGAGATGTAAAAACCCAGATCAAGGAATCTCTTTGCATATTCTCTATCATATGAGTAACAATGTATTACACCTCCATTTATTGAGGCACGATTTTCTTTAAGTATCTCCAATGTCTCGTTCTTTGCCTGCCTTGAGTGTATTATTATGGGTAATTTTAGTTCATTTGCAAGGTAAATCTGCTCAATAAAGGCATTGCTCTGTGAGTCTCTGGGTGAATAATTTTTAAAAAAATCTAAACCTATCTCTCCATAAGCCACTATCTTTCTATTCCTCTTTGTTAATTCTTTTATCTTATGGGCGGTATCTTCATTAAACTGTATGCTGTTATGGGGATGTATCCCTATTGCACCAAAAATGTTTTTATATTTTACAGTTAGATCATTGACTTCTTGAAAATATTTCTCCTCTGTCCCCACTGTGAGCATATAAAGGACATGATTTTTCAAGCTTCTTTCTATTACATTATCCCTGTCTTTTTTATATGATTCCATCTCAAGATGGCAGTGAGAATCAATAAACATAGCTTTTTATAACATATTTTGTGGCTATAGAGTATATAATTGTCTTGAAAAAATGTCTTGAAAAATTGTAGATTTAGCTAAGTGGATAAAAAAGGGGGGTCAGCATGCACTCAATTTTTTTCTTTAAAAGGATAATAATAGGCTTTAGTTTCTTATTTTTTACTATCTGTGCGCCTATGATATTAGATGCAGAATGTATAAAGGGTAACTGTGAGAACGGTAAAGGCACGTTTGTAATTTCCCCTAAAAGTGTATATAACGGTAGTTTTAAGGATGGAAAGTATCACGGACATGGGACATGCACTTTTCCTAATGGTGCAAAATATGTAGGCCAATGGAAGAATGGAAAGATGCACGGCAAGGGTGTATATACTTTATCAAAAAAGAGTAGATATGTAGGGGAATTTAAAGATGGTATGTTTAATGGATACGGAACACTATACAGTGAGGATGGAAAGGTGGTGTATAAAGGAAAGTGGGTTAATGATAGACCTGTAGATAAATAATAAAAAATTAAAAAAATTTAATTTTTTTCTTGACAATTTTTTTCTACTATTATAACATCGCAATTTAGAGGCTTTATAGGGAGAAGAATGGAAGAGTTAGCAAGTATTGAAAAGGAAATAGAAGAATTAAAATCAAAATCAAAAAGTGTCTACTGGAATGACGAGATTATTCTAAAGACCTTGAATGATTGCGCAAACTGTTTTTTTGACCTAATAGGTGGTGAATCCTGCTATTTTCATCTTGCCTCTTCCAGAGGAAAGGAAGTTGAATATGAATATGTAATCTCCCGTAAAATTAAAACAGGGAGAAGCCCAAACCCTATACAGATACCGAACAAGGTAATATCATCGTATCTTGGCAAAGATAAACAAAGTTCTATAGGCTGGGTAAGGCTCACATATAGCGACGCAAACGATTTCAGTTTTACCACAGCTGATAAAAAACGCTTGTCAGATATGGCACAGATATCTGCCCTTGCCATAGAAGATTCCATCAAGTATGCAAATAATGCCCTTATAGCTGAATGCAATCAGCTGGCAGTAATTCTTGCCTTTGTAAGGATAATAGAGGCAAAGAGCAAATGGACATTAGGTCACAGCGAAAGGGTTACAAATGTAGGCGTAATGCTTCTTGAGGCAGCCCTGGGAGACCATGAATGGGTTATGTCCATTGATCAGGATGAGGTATATAAATTAGAAAGATGGTTTAAATTTGCCGGATTATTGCACGATTTGGGCAAGGTTGGCATAAGCGATGCCTTGATAGATAAACCAGGCAGGCTTACCGACGAAGAATTTGAAAAGATCAAACTCCATCCAGGTATAGGCGGTTCATTAATGGATGTCCTTGGTCTTGAATGCACAAAAGCAGTTGTGCCTATGATAGAACACCATCATGAAAATTATGATGGGTCAGGTTATCCTTCTGGATTGAAAGGTAATGAGATACCGCCTGGCTCAAGGATCCTAAAGATCGCCGATGTATACTGTGCAATAACAGAAGAGAGACCATATAGAACCCCTATGGCTCATTGGGATGCCATAGAGGATATAAAGAGACACAGCGGAAGATTTTTTGATCCAAAACTTGTAGAGCTATTCTGTAAATTGCCTTTTGAAAATTTAGATAAAAAATATGAAGATGCTGCTTCAGAGGAAGATTCAGGTGTAGCATCCACTGAGGAACAATTCCCTGAAGACCCACACTCTATACCTTCCATAAGAAAATACTCTGTCTATACAAGAAAGTAATCTAATATCTTTAAGCTAATTTAGAGACCTCTTTGATTAATGTGCAATTTTTCATTTTATTGACTATCCATATGGATAATCACAATGTATCTTTTGGATACATGCGTGTCTCTTAATGCAACAATACACAACAATAAGTCGATGAATTTAGTGTTTTTATTGATGATAAATTATGAAGAGGCCGTTAAAATACTAAAAGATAATGTTTAGAAATGTTCCAAAAATAGTTACACACCCACTATAATTCTTTAAGCAATAATAAAACCAAGTCAGGGGTTTTTCTCATAATTTTTTTTCCATAGTTTTAAAATTATCAAATTTCAGAATATTTTGAAGGACATCCATTTGTGGGTGATGTATTTAAAGGCATTCCTATTGATGTCATTCAAAGACCATATCTTTATTATGGCACAACAATTGCTAAATATAAAAACCAAAATCTAATTAAACTAATAGATATTATCAAGGAAGGGTTTTAAGCAACATGCATTAACGAAGGTCGATGCATTATATAAAAAAAGGAGGAAGGTATTATGAACAAGGCTTTTTTATCTAAGTATTTTCTTGTAGCTTTTTTTGTATTTTTTATTTTTGGATTATCTATTGTCTATCCAACTAATGGCTTTACCCAGAATGCTATTAAACTAAACTATGCAAACTTTTTTCCACCGACTCATAAAAATAGCATATGTGTTGAAGAGTGGATTAAGGAGATTGAAAAGAGGACCAAAGGTGCCATAAAGATCCATTATTATCCTGCCAATACATTGGTTCCTGCAAACCAGTCTTTTGATGCTGTTCTCAAAGGGATTGCCGATATTTCAATGAGCTGTTTTAGTTATACAAGGGGTAGATTTCCCATGATGGAGGTAATTGACCTTCCTCTCGGCTATAGAGATGGAATACAGGCAACAAAGTTGATAAACGCCTATTATAAAAGATTTAAACCAAAAGAGCTTGACAATGTAAAGGTCATGTATCTTGTCGCCCATGGCCCTGGTATACTTCATACAAAGAGACCAGTAAATAAAATTGATGATTTAAAAGGTATGAAGATCAAAACAACAGGCACTACAGCGACAATAATAAAGGCATTAGGCGCAACACCTGTTTCTCTAACAATGCCTGATACATATGATGCATTAAGAACAGGTGTTGTGGATGGCATCCTTGCGCCAGTTGAAACCCTTCAGGGTTGGAAGCACGGTGAGCTTGTAAAAGCAACAATACAGAACTTTGGCTCATCTTATACTATAGGGACCTTTGTGGTTATGAACAAGGCGAAATGGAATGCCCTGCCTGACAATATTAAAAAGATATTTGAAGAGGTGAATAAGGAATGGGAATTTAAACAGGGTAAGACCTGGAATGATATAGATATGGAGGCATATGACTATATTAAGAAAAGGGGGAATCAAATAATCAGACTTTCAAGAGAAGAAGATGAGAGATGGGCGGCAAAGGTGCGCCCTTTGCTTGATGACTATGTAAAAGAAAAGAAGGCAATGGGTTTCCCTGCAGATGAAGCACTAAAATTTTGTCTTGATTTTTTGAAAAATAATTAAATTTCTTAAAATTCTCACTCTGAGGGATTTTCCCTCAGAGTGTGGGAGGAGATAATGGACAAGGGAAAAACCTTCTTAACTTTAAGAACACTTATAGAAAGAAATGCCCAGCTTTTTCCACATAAGATTGGATTTGTAGAAGTTGAAGGGGAAAAAAGAGCCCTAACATTTTCAATGATTAAAGATAGGGTCAACAGGATGGGCAATGCTCTCCTTGGTCTTGGTTTAAAAAGAGGAGATAGAGTCGCCATATTAAGTCAAAATAGTTTAGAATATTTAGAAAATTCTTTATCAGTGCCAAATGCTGGCTTGATCTATGTTTTGTGTAATTTTAGATTGGCTCAGCCAGAGATAGAAATTATCCTTCATGATTCAGAGCCATCAGCGCTAATAGTTCATGAGCAATTTGTTGATATGGCAGAGGCATTAAAGAAAAAGGTCGAGTCAATAAAATATTTTATCTATTTTGGCTCTCCTGAGAAAAAACCTGATGGTTGGTTTGATTATGAAGAACTCATTAAGGCCGCTTCTTCTGATGAGCCTAATGTTGATGTATATGAAGACGATGTGGCATATCTAATGTATACCAGCGGAACAACAGGGATGCCTAAAGGTGTTATGCAGACCCACCTTAACCTTTACCATGCAGGTAGGGTAGGTTACATGAACAATAGTCTTACTATGGATGATAGAGTATTCGTTGTATGCCCATTTTACCATAGCACTGCCTATACACCTTTTTTGGCAAGCATATATATTGCATGCCCTGCATATCTATTCCCCAGATGGGACATAGAACTTTTTCTTAGATATACAGAAGATGAAAGATTGTCAGCTGGCATGCTGGCAACACCTATGGTTTCTATGATCCTCGATTTTCCTGAATTTAAAAGATTTGATTTAACGAGCTGGAAGAAGCTATGGTTTGCCGGTGCAGGCATTAACCCAGAAAGATATAAAGAATTTATAGATACCTTTGGGTTCATTTTAGGAGAGCATCACGGGACAACAGAGACAACAGGTGTTACAACTAATCTATCAACCAGGGATATAAAAGAGGCATTTGATAGAGGTGAATACAATATACTTGAGTCCTGTGGCAGACCGAGTTTTGATATGGAAATCAGGATTGTAGATAACAATGGATACCCTGTTTCTTCTGGAGGGATAGGAGAGATGATTGCAAAAGGTCCAGGTGTATCAAAGGGATATTGGAGGAAAGAAAAGGAGACAGAAAAGGTATTTAAGGGTGAGTGGTTCCATACAGAAGATTTATGTTCAATAGATGAAAGAGGCTATATAAGGGTTATTGATAGACTTAAGGACATGATTATAACTGGTGGAGAGAATGTATATCCAGCAGAGGTAGAAAAAGTTTTATATAAGCACAGTGAAATAAAAGACGCAAGTGTAATAGGGACACCTCACCCAGTATGGGGTGAGGCAGTAACTGCGGTGGTAGTTTTAAAAAACAAAGGGTCCTTAAGGCCTGAAGATATAATTAGCTTTTGCAAGGGAAAGGTTGGAGGATATAAGGTCCCTAAGGTAGTGCATATTGTAGACGAACTACCAAGAAACCCCTCTGGAAAGATACTAAAGAGGGAATTAAAAGAGATGTTTTTTAGTAAGCAATGATCTCAAGACGTCCTCTTTTTTAATATAAGGGAGCCTATTGCACCTAAAAGCGACACGCCAGCAGAAAGCAAAAATGCATACATAAATGTCCCTGTTGAGTCTTTTAACCACCCTCCTACTACAGGACCGAGTGCCTGTCCAATACCAAAAAATAAGGTTATAAAACCAAGACCAGCAGGGGCAAGCCTCCCTCCCACTGCATCACCTGATGCTGCTGCCATGATAGTTGGTATTGAAAAGGCAGCTATACCAAAGGCAACTGCGGAAACATAGAAGCCTGCAGGATCCTTCCATAATGCCAGGATGGCATAAGCTATGGCAAGGTTTGTATAGGCAAGCATAGAACCATATTTTCTCCCCAGTATATCTGAGATCCATCCATAGATAACACCGCAAAATATACTGAATATACCCAAAATGGAGAATATGGCACCTGCCTCTGCTGGCTTAACTCCCATCTCCTTTGTAAGGTATGCCACAAAAAATGTGAGGTATATGATATATGAAAACCCATACATGAAATATACGCAGCCGAGTTTCCAAATCTCAGGCTCTACAACCACATCCTTGAAGGCAGAAAACAAGGTTACCTTTATACCGCCTTTTTGTTCCTCCTCGCCACCATACATGGTCGTTCCTTTTTCCTTTGGATTGTTTCTCAAAAAGGCATAGCATACAAAAGAAAAGATAAATACAATAATGCCCAAGATGAACCATGCATATCTCCAACCATCTTTACCGAATCCAGAAATAATAGGAGGTAATATTAAGCCTGACAAAAAAAGCCCGAAACCTATCCCGCCTGATACAATACCCGTAGCAAGCCCCCTTTTTTTCATGACAAACCATGCAGCAGGGAGTGCCATAATAGGCACATAACTACCTCCATTACCAAGACCAGAGATAAGACGCATAAAGAATGCAAATATAAAGGATTGGGAAAAACCAGTAAGAAAAAGACTTACCCCTATAACAAGGAGAGATATAAACACAACGCGTCTTATCCCAAAACGTGCTGCAAGAAATCCGCCTATGATGGCAAGGGAGAGGTATCCAATGAAATTCCCCATGGCAATAGAGCCGAGTTGTGTATAGGTAAGGGATAGGCCATCTTTCATAGATGGCAATATGACAGAATATGACATCCTCCCAAAACCATGGGCAAGGATGGTTACAATAGTTCCTGTAAAGGCAATAATCCAGGCATAATGAATCATAATATCCCCCCTATTTTTTATCCTTTTTAACATTATCATTTGATATGGAAATCTGTCAATAAATATGGAACCAAGATTTTTTAAACAGCATAAACCTTCAGATTTCAGTTGAAAAATGTTTCATATTAAAGCAAAATGGATATGGAGAGTTAAAATATGATGGATGATAAAATAATAGAGGAATTAAAATTAATTGTTGGTGCGGATTTTGTTTCTACAGGGGATTCAGTAAGGGAATTGCATTCCCATGATGAATCGTTTCATGCCCCTGTTCTGCCTGATGTGGTGGTCTTTCCCCATTCTACAGAAGAGGTGAGCAAGGTCGTAAGACTGGCATACAATAATGACATTCCTATTACACCATGGGGGGTAGGGACAAGCCTTGAGGGAAACCCTATACCTTATCATAAAGGGATATGTATTGATTTTCAGTATATGAACAAGGTCCTTACTGTCAGGAAGGAGGATTTTCAAGTAGATGTCCAGGTAGGGGTTGTTTACAAGGAACTCAATAAGATGCTCAGCAGATATGGACTCTTTTTCCCGCCTGACCCAGGGGCTGCTGCCACTATTGGTGGTATGATAGGAAATAATGCAAGTGGTATAAGGACGGTAAGATATGGTGCCACAAAAGACAATATAATGAAGATAAAGGTTGTGCTTTCAAATGGTGAGATAATAGATTTAGGCACCCGTGCAAGGAAGAGTTCATCCGGTTATAATCTCTGTGCCCTTTTTATAGGTTCTGAAGGGACATTGGGGATAATAACAGAGGCAACCTTGAAGCTTGTAGGTTTACCGGGTGGCTTTACTGCATTGAGGGCGGTGTTTCCTGAGGTAATAAATGCCACAGACACTGTTTTTCAGGTAATGTCATCAGGCCTTATGCCGGCTGCAATGGAGTTTCTCGACAGCCATGTAATGGCTGTTTTAAATAGAGACAGGGGGCTTTCTTTACACGAGATGCCAACCCTGCTCATGGAGTTTCACGGATATAACGAAGAAGGATTAAAGCCAGAACTCGATTTTGTCGAGGATATATGCAGGGAAAATGGGTGCATCTTTCTCGACAAAGGCATAGGCGCTGCAGAAAGGGCAAGATTATGGGAGATGCGCCACTTGACATTTGAGTCCATAAAGAGAAGCCATCCAGGACTTTTGCCGCTCATCATGGATGTGGCCGTGCCCTTATCAAGATACAGCGAGATGGTTGATTATATAAAGGGGGAGATAAAAGGTCTCACAGCCTATGTGTTCGGTCACGCTGGAGATGGGAATATCCATGTGATTGTCATGGATAGACCCGATGATAAAACAAGGTGGAGAAGGGTGGAAGAGATAAATGAAAGGATAGTCCTTATGGCATTGAGGCTTGAGGGGACGTGTTCGGGTGAGCATGGTGTAGGCATCGGAAAGAGGGGCTTTCTCCCTATTGAGCATGGTGAAGGTCTTGAGGTTATGAAAAGAATAAAAGAACTCTTTGATCCTAAAGGTATCTTAAATCCTGGAAAATTTTTTCTATAACTTTATAGTTTTTAAAAGATTAGAGACAATTATGGAAATTACCCATGGCATGAAAGATTTCGATATAGTTGAGAATGCAGGAAGTATTGTTCTGTGCATGGACAGAGAGGGAAATATTACATACATTAATAATTACGCCCTGACCTTCTTTGGCTATACATATGAAGAGGTAATAGGGAGGCACATATCAGAGACCATACTTCCCAAAAAAGAGTCTACAGGACGCGATCTTGTGAGGATGATCAGCAATATTTGTAAAAAACCAGATAGCTTTAGCATAAATGAAAATGAGAACAGGAGAAAAAACGGAAGTATTGTATGGGTTCTCTGGTCAAATAAACCCATCCTTAGCAAAGAAGGAAAGGTTATAGGTGTTTTGAGTATCGGGAATGATATTACAAAACGTAAAAATATAGATGAGGCAATACAAAGGGGTTATAACAGGCTCATTGAAAAGATACGAGCACAATCAACAGAGCTAAGGGATAAGAAGAAAGAAATATTATTCGAGATGGTGGATAGAAATCTTACTTTAATAGAGCTGCAGGAGAGTGATGAAAAATACAGGAATATTGTAGAATGTGCTGTTGAGGGTATATTTCAGATAACAGAGGATGGTAGATTTATAATGGCTAACAATTCCCTTGCCCAAATCCTTGGCTACAACTCCCCAAATGAGCTTATTTCACATATGAAAGATTATGTCTCTAAGTTGTTTGTGGATAAGGCAGAAAGAGAGAGTTTTGAGTCATTGTTGAAAGAACAAGGGATTATAAAGAATTTTGAGACCAGGCTTTATAAAAAGGATGGGGCGATAATCTGGATAAATACTAATGTAAGGACAGTTTATGATTTTATGGGAAAGATTCTCTGTTTCGAAGGGACTGTGGAGGATATTACAGATAGAAAATATAAAGAGAAACTTTTAGAAAATAGCTATGAAAAGCTAAGCAATGCAATGGATGGTATAATAAATGCCCTATCAACCACTGTTGAATTAAGGGACCCATATACTGCAGGACATCAAAGGAGGGTTACAGAGCTTGCAGTGGCTATAGCAAGGAGGTTGAACTATACTGCTGACAATATTAGATTTTTAAGTATAGCAAGCATGCTCCATGATATAGGAAAACTCTGTGCCCCTGCAGAGATATTAAGTAAACCCGGCAAGCTAAGTAAGAATGAAATAAGCCTTTTAAGGGATCACCCTGATGAAGGATACAAGATATTAAAAAATATCGATTTTGATTATCCTGTGGCAGAAATAATATGGCAACATCATGAAAGAATGGACGGTTCAGGCTATCCCAGGGGTCTAAAAGGTGATGAGATTTTGATGGATGCAAGAATAATAGGTGTTGCAGATGTATTTGAGTCCATGGCTTCTCACAGGCCTTATAGACCATCTTTAGGGTTGGACAGGGCGCTTCATGAGCTCGAAAAAAACAAAGGCAGTCTGTATGACATTAAAGTAGTAGATGAATGCTATAAAGTGGTAAGGGAAGATGGATTCGAATTTACCCCTTAGCTTTTTTATATTATTTGAGAACTTAAAGAGAGGATTGTTCTGAACTATGGATGCAGAAGACTTGATGAAAGAGTTGAATGAATTAAGACAACGGCTCCATGACCTGGAGACTTGTGAGATTAATTACAGAAAGGCAGAGGAAAAATACAGAAATATCTTCGAGAATGCCATCGAGGGGATATTTCAAACAAGCCCTGAAGGCCGTTTTTTAAGTGCAAATCCATCCCTTGCAAGGATCCATGGTTATGATTCCCCTGAAGACCTTATAGATTCCATAATAGATATGGAACATCAATTATATGTTCATCCAGAGGATAGAAAGAGACTTGCAAAGATCCTCCATGAAAAGGGCTTTGTAGAACATTTTGAAGTTGAGATGTATCGTAAGGATAGAAGTCTACACTGGATATCCATAAATGCCAAGGCTGTGAAAGATGCTCAAAATAGAATACTTTATTACGAAGGCACTATGCTGGATATCACCCAGAGAAAGCTTGCTGAACAGGCTCTTAAGGAAAGCGAGGAGCGTTATAGGATCGCCATTGAGCATTCCAACGATGGGGTGGCAATAATACATGGAGATATAATCCAGTATGTGAATAGAAGATATGTGGATATGTTTGAATATGATAGTCCCAATGAGATCATAGGCAAGCCTATCTTTATTATTGTCCATCCCGATGACATGGATATGGTTAAGGGTATGAACCTGAGGAGAAGGACAGGAGAGGATATACCTGCCAGATATGAATTTAAGGGTATAACAAAGACAGGAAAGACCATCTATATTGAGGTCTCAGCGGCAAGTATAACATATAAGGGGGAATTGGTCTATCTTGTCTATCTCAGAGATGTAACAGAGCGTAAACTCGCCCATGATGCCCTTATAAAATCCCATAAGGAACTTGAAGGTCTTAATATGGCAAAGACTAAGGCTATAAACCATCTATCTCATGAAATCAAAACACCCCTTTCTGTTATACAGGGAAACATAAGGATCCTTAAAAAAAGGCTTTCAAAACATGCATTACTATATGATTTTAATGTGATTATAGATGCACTCGAGAGAAATCTGGAACGTCTGTTTACTATTTCCAGGGAGACCGATGCGATCTTTAACGTTTCCAAGGGGCTTGAAACCCAGTCTCCACAGGTAATCGACCTCTTTTTATTTATACAGCCTTTATTGGATAAGATAAAAGGAAATTCAAAACACAGAGACATAGAGTTCCAGATAGAAGGAGAAAATGACCTGTATATTGCCATAGACCCTTATGTATTGAGGGATGTGGTGGAAGGCATAGTAAAGAATGCCATAGAAAATACCCCTGATGGTAGTTTGATAAAGATTACAGTAAATCAGCAAGGTGACAGAATATGCCTCGGTGTTCAGGATTTCGGTGTGGGTATTACAAAGAAAAATCAGCAGTTTATATTTGACGGTCTTTTTCACACAGAAGAGACAGACATGTATAGCTCAAAAAGGCCTTATGACTTTGGGGCAGGGGGCAAGGGCCTTGAACTCTTCCGTATGAAGATATACGGACAGAGACTTGGTTTTGATATCTCCTTTAAAAGCCAGAGATGTATATACATACCAGATGATTATGATGTGTGCCCTGGTGATATATCAAGGTGTGAATTTTGCAAGACAAGGGAAGATTGCATTAAATCAGGGGGGACACTCTTTATTGTGTCCTTTCCAATACACAGGGAATCAGAAAAGGCGTTGAAGAATGGCGTTTGAGCCATTAATAAAAAGAAGACAATGATTTGGTATGGTAATGATCAAGAAATAATATTTTGTGTATTTAACAAGGGAGGCCATTTTTATGTTAAAATTTTTTAAAAATATGTGTAGTGTGAGGGCTTTTTTATCTTTCATTATCCTCCTTTTTATCTTTATTGCATTTTTTCATGTCTTATCTGTATGCGCCTTAGACGAGCCTTTTATAGAATATAGGGTAGCAAAAAGAGATGCGCTTATAAAGATAGCAGATAGGATACTTGAAGACCCTAAAAAATGGCGCGAGGTGGCAAAGATAAATAGACTAAAAGACCCATACATTATCCAGCCTGAGCAGATGATTGTTATCCCTGTAAGGCTTTTAAAAGGCTCACCTATGGATGGTGCTGTGACTTTTATTAAGGGCGAGGCCTTGGTTCAGAGGGTAAAAGATGGGGAATGGGTGAAACTAAAGCTTGGCCATGAGATTAGAGAGGGCGATACTTTAAAGACAGAGAAAAACGGATCATTAGAGATCACCTTTGACGACAAGAGTGTCCTTTTTATGAGACCAAATACCCTTATAAACATAACAACCTCTCAGAAAAAAGGTGTTTTTGCCATCATAAACAGGATAAACTTGCAGTCTGGCAAGACTATTAGCAATATAAAGAGGGCAACCGGCACAGAATCCAGATACGAAGTGGCTACTCCGTCTGCCATTGCATCGGCAAGGGGAACTGATTTCAGGGTTTCAATAGATGAGATGCTGGCAACAAGAGCAGAGGTTTTAGATGGCACTGTTGTAGTGGGTGCATTAGGATCGTCTGTGGAGGTGAAAGGTGGCGAGGGAACAGTGGTGGAAAAGGGTGCAGTCCCTGCAAAACCCGTCAGGCTTGTTGATGCACCCCGTTTAATTCAAAAACAACCTATATATAAGGATATACCCCTTGTCTTCCGATTTGAAACCACTGAAGGGACAAAATCTATCAGGGCAACGCTCACAAAAGATGAAGATGGAAAAGACATAATCTCAGAAGCATTAATAAAGCCTGAAGAACCATTTTCTATAACTAATCTCGATGATGGCTCTTATTATCTTATTGCCTTTGGTATAGATGCATTAGGTCTGGAAGGCAAAAAATCTGATGCTATTGCCATAAAGTATAGGGCAAACCCTTTACCTCCTTTTATTCAGATAAAAGACGAAGATGTGGAATTTGTGGGAAGATCAGCAGAGTTCCAGTGGCTTACTGTAAAGGATGCTGTAGGTTATCGTGTGCAGATAGCAACGGATAAAGATTTTAATAGAATAGTGGAGGAGAAAAGGGATTATAAAGATAAGACATACAAGACCAATGTTTTAGAATACGGCGTTTATTATTTTAGGATATGTTCTGTTGCTGGTGATGGATATGAAGGTGGTTGGTCGAATATTGTGAAATTTAAATTGATACCACCTCCTCCAAGTCCTCCTCTTGAAAAGCCTTCTGTGGATAAGGATTCTATATTTCTTAAATGGAGAGATTTAGGGGAAGGGATAAGATATCATTTTCAGATGGCAAAGGATGAGGCATTCAAGGAGATAATATTTGATACAAAACTTGATAAATCTCAAATAACCCTAAAAAAGCCAAAAGACCCTGGGGTGTATTTTGTGAGGACAAGCAGCATTGATAAAAAAGGGAGAGAAGGGAATTTTTCATCACCACAGAGTTTTGAGATAGAAAGGGGATTCCCCTATGAGGTTATAGGTATAATAATGGGTCTGGGGCTTTTAAGCATTTTAGCTTTTTAATAGGGGTGATTTATGGATGGAAAGAGGATTTTAATAGTGGATGACGACCCTGATATACGTCTTTTGATAGATTTTCACATGTCCACCGAAGGGTATGAGGTCCTTGAGGCATCTGATGGCAAAGAGGCACTTGATATCTTGAAAGATAACCATGTAGACATTATTATAACAGACCTTACTATGCCCAATATGGATGGCTATGAATTAATAAAGGTTTTGAGGGAATCTCAGGATAGATCCAGTATCCCCATACTTCTGCTCACCGGTAAAGAAGAGGAAAGGGTCTCAAGGGAGGGCATGGCTTATCAACCCGATGACTTTCTCCCTAAGCCTTTTACAAAGGAGGAATTGGAGAGTAAGATCATTAGATTGCTCTCTTAGCAGATTAGAATATTAAGGAGTGGGGCATAGGGAGTAAAGAGTAAAAGTGTAGGTGCATGAGAATAATGGATAGTGAATGGTGACTGGTGGACAGAGATCAGTAAATGAAGGATGTTGGATTTTGGATAAGGGATGGAAAAACCAGGCAATACACTGTTAACAAACTCAATAAACCTTTTAAAGAAAGGGTTTGGGGCTCTTCGCAGAGTAGAAAACTTTTAAAAGTCTCTATATAAATGATGAAAATTCAAAAGGCAAACCTTACGCTGAAGAGGATCTCTGCTTATCTCATTATCATAATACTCTTGATGCTTGTGGATTATGCAGGGTTTTTTGAGTCTGCCAACAATTACCTCTATGATTTGTTTTTCAGGATAAGGGGCAACACCCAATGTGCAAATGAGATACTCCTTGTAAATATAGACGATAAAACCCTTGAAAAGTTGGGCAGGTGGCCCATAAAAAGAAATAATTATGCCCGCCTAATAGAAGATACTCTAAATTCCCGTATTATCATATTCGATATCATCATGGCTGAGCTTTCACCGGATGATAATATATTGGGTTTAGCAATAAAAAAGCACGGCAGGGTCTTACTTCCTGTCCATATAGAAGTGACTAATAAAATAAAATACCCTTCTATTCCCATCCCACCAGTATATCAAGGTCATATTCACATTGAACAGGATGTGGATGGTATTGTAAGAAGTGTTTATCATACATTGACCTTAAGCAATATCTCTATACCTTCTATTACCTCTTTGGCTTATGAATATATTACAGAAAGGCCTTTCAAAAGAGAAAAGTTTGGGGATGACCTCAAATTATCGGTAGATAAAGAGAAGATCTTACAATCCGACAAAATGCGGATTAATTATACTGGTGGTCATGGCACATTTAACAGTGTATCATTTATTGATGTTATTGAAGGTATATATCCCCATTCTTTTTTCAAGGACAAGATTCTTATAGTAGGACTCACTGCCAGCGGGACTTACGATGTAATACTTACACCTTTCCTGAAGGACAGGAGGGGCATGGCAGGTATAGAGGTGCAGGCAAATATTTTAAATACCCTTATATTTAATAATTCCATAAAAGATATTGGTTTGTCTTTGAAGTGGATTATTGTGTTTATGCTTTCAGCATGCTCTTTTACGGTTTTTATGCATATCACAGAAAAAAAGGCTGCAATATGGGCGCTTTTATTAATATTATGTATTTTATTGTTTAGCTATCTTTTTCATACGAAACTTTATGTATGGATTGCACCGGTTATATATTGCATCAGCATATTTTTTGTTTTTATCATTACATACATATTCAAATTTGATGATGCTGCCAGGATACTGGAAGAGGCATATATGACCCTTGAGTCCCGATTAAGATGGGGTATAGGTGAAAAGTCATCTACACCTGTAAGAAAAGGTCTATTATCTTTTTTGACAAAAAAAGGTATTTATAATCAGGCAAAGGTCTTAACAAAGGTAGGTAGACAGCTTAATTTCGAAAAAGAACTTGTTGACAGGGCGCTCTTGAGCAATATCCATGGTGTCCTTCTTTTTGATGATAAAGGAAATAATCTGATCGTCAATGATTTTGCTAAAAATATCTTTAAGGAGGTGGGCATTGAGACCAATTCCCTGCCTTTATTTATAGGATCCTTGATGCCTCATCTTTTGGAGAAGATCGATGATGATTTAATGGAGAATCTTTATAATGAAGATGCCCAAAAGACCTTTACGCTGGCCATGGCAAATAAGGAAAAGAGGTTCTATAAGATGGATTTTTCGATCTTTCATGTGGACACCATGAGATATATCCTCGTTCTTATAACAGATATCACTAAGATAAAGGAACTGGAGCTGTTGAAGAGCCATATAATCTCTGTGGTTTCCCATGAACTTAAAAGTCCTATGACATCCATAATGGGGTTTAGCGAGATATTATCCAAAAATCTTACAGGAAAGATGCAGAATTTTGCCGGCATAATCCATAGAGAATCAGAAAGGCTGGTGCGTTTTTTAAATACCTTTCTTGATATTACAAGGATAGAAGAGGGCAGACAGCCTTTAAGGATTACATGGGTGAATCTTGTGGAGGTTGTAAAAGAGGTGGCAAATGCATTAAAACCCATAGGAGATGCCAATAAGATTGACATATCTACAGATACCCCCCATGAAATGGCAGATATAATGGTTGATAGGGACCTGACAAAACAATGCATATTCAATCTGGTGGAGAATGCCATAAAATACAGTCCCCCTGAAAGGGATGTGATAATAAGATTAAAAGAAGAAGATAACAATGTAAGGATCGATATTATTGACCATGGATACGGAATAAAAGAAGAGGATTTAGGCAGGATATTCGATAAGTTCTTTCGTTCCACCTCTGAAAAGACAAAGAACATAAAAGGTTCTGGACTGGGTCTTACCTTTGTGAAAGAGGCTGTAGAACTACAGGGCGGTCAGTTGACACTATCGAGTAGATATAATGAAGGCTCTACTTTTTCTATAATATTTCCAAAAAAACAGATTCGTGGTTGATTATCTTGAAATTTTTCTGTAATCCTCTATATTCCAGCATGAACGGAAAAAAGGGCAGTGTTCACATCTGTATATCTTTTTTATCTTCATGAGGTATTGTTTTCCATTGATTCCTGTAACTCTATCTTTTTCCATCTCGGCAATACACGGTGGTGTGCCTGATTTACAGCCGTGTTTATTGTCACAGTTGATACAAAACCTTTTTTTATCTTGGGATGCGGCCATTATTTTGATTTTTTGAGTCTATATGAAAGGATTTTTCATGTCAAGGAAAACCCTTGACAATATAATGTTATTACAGGAAAATGGATAAACAAAAATTGGATCTTATATGGGATTTACTGCGGGGGATATGAGAGAGGAAAAACATAATATAGCCTCAGAAGATAATATGGAAAAGAAAAATGGTAACAAGGATAGTTCTTCATCTACCAAAAAGGGCGCTGCCTCTGATTTATTAGAAAAAGGCAGGTCTCTTGAAGAGGCGGGTAGATTCCGAGAGGCAATAGATGTCTATAGCAAGGCATTAAAAATAGATCCTAAAAGTTTTGATGCCCTTTATAGCCGTGGATGTGCCTACATGAATATTGGTGATTACCATAAAGCTATAAAAGATTTCCATAGAACAATCAGGTTAAAACCGAACAATGCAGATGTTTATTATAACCGTGGTGTTGGTTACGATATAATTGGTGATTATGGCAAGGCTTTAAAAGACTATACAAAGGCCATTGAACTTAACCCCCTGTTAACAGATGCATATTATAAAAGGAGCATTATATACGGTCTAATAGGTTATTATGAAGAGGAAAAAAGGGATTTAAAGAAGGTGGAAGAGCTTAATCCAGGATACATGACATCTGCTGAGCATAGAGGGGCAGAGGTTTTTGATAAATATTCAGAACATAGGCAGGTTTTTTTAGGGGATAGAGATGAAGGCATTGCATGGGATGATATGACTAAAAGCCCATGGCTTTTCAATAAGATTGACAAAAAGAAACAGGAATTAGACTTCTACACTAAGGCCATAGAGTCAAATTCTAATTTTGCCCAGGCTTATTATCAAAGGGGTGTTATATATACCCAAATGGGTGATTATGAAAAAGCAATAGAGGACTTTAATCGTGCTATCGAGATAATGCCTTCCTACACAAAGGCTTATTATTCTCGTGGGATTGCCCACAGTAGGTTGGGTAATAAGGAACAAGAACTTGATGACCTCAATAAGGTAATACTTTTGGATCCCCAATTTGTAGATGCATATCACATAAGAGGGATCATATATGTCAGAAAGGGCGAATATGAACTTGCCATAAGGGATCTAAATAAGGCCATATTAAAGCAAGATAAAGATTATGAAGCCCATTATGCCTTAGCAGAGTGCTATGCAGTTATGGGAAATCATAAAGAGGCCATAAGGTATTTTGACCGAGCAATAGAGATTAAGCCAGATTTTGTAGAGGCCTATTATAAAAGAGGTATCTCTTATTATAGATTAAATGAGCCTGGTAAGGCACTGTTAGATCTCAACAGGGCGCTTAGTCTGGGTGTAGAGAGTGAGGATGCATATCTCAACAGAGGCAGTCTATATCTTGGATTAGAAGAGTATGAAAAGGCTATCGATGACCTAACAAAGGTGATAGAAAAGAATAGAAACAATAGCGATGCATATTTCAAAAGGTATCAGGCATATAGAGGTTTAGGAGACTCAAAGAATGCCATGGCAGATATAAACAGGTTTATTGAACTCAAACCAGATGTTGCCGAGGCATTTTACAATAGGGGAATCTTATGGAAGGAATCAGGGGATCACAAGAATGCCCTATGTGATTTTACCTCTGCCCTTGAGATTAAACCAGATTATAAAGAAGTATATTTCATAAGGGGGATTACATTTGGCCTACTGGGAGACCATACATCTGCCATAGCAGACCTTTCTTCAGCAATAAGGTTAGAGCCAAATCATGTCCAGGCATATTATCACAGGGCATTGAATCTTGATCTCCTTGGAAATATCAAACAGGCCATAAAGGATCTTAATAAGGCAATAGAATTGAGTCCCAGACACACAGAAGCGTATTGTAGTAGAGGTGCCATATTACACCGTATTGGTGAGGTCAAATCTGCCATAAAGGATTTTGGAAAGGCTTTGAGAATAGATCCCTTGAACCCGAATGTCTATTTTTTCAGAGGCCTTACCTATAAAGATATGGGAGAATACAAACAGGCTATATGGGATTTCACAAAGGCAATTGAGCTGAAACCCAGATACACAGATGCCTTTTACCAAAGGGGCCTTATGTATAATGCCATAGGAGATTTTAAAGCAGCCATTGCTGATTTTGATAAGGCTATAAAACTTAGCCCTCATTTGACAGATGCATATCTGAACAGGGCATATTCTTATGAGGGTATTGGAGATAGAGAAAATGCAGTTAGGGATTATGATAGTGTTATAAGGCTTAAACCTGGATATTCAGAGGCATATTATAAAAAAGGCATTTTTTTCCAGAGTATTAATGACCAAAAGCAGGCAATAGAAAATTTTGATAAGGCCATAGAGTTGGAACCTGATTTTGCAGACCTCTATTACAAAAAAGGCATTTCCCTCTTTAAACTTGGTGAACCTGAAGGGGCTATAGAGGCATACACAAAGGTAATAGAACTGGACAGCACATTTACCGATGCCTTTTATCAAAGGGGTATAATTAATATGAACCTGGGCAGGCTTGATACTGCATTACAAGATTTTTCCAAAACAATAGAGTTATCTCCAGGCAATTTCTGGGCATATTATAATCGTGGACTTGTCTTTACCCGATTAGGCCAAAGACAAATGGCTATTAAGGATTTTAAAGAGACTGCCAGGTTACATCCTGAGTTTATGTGGGTTTACTATAACCTTGGGGTTTTAGAAGAAGAGATGGAAAATTATAAAGATGCCATTGAGAACCTTACAAAGGCCATAGAACTCAATCCCCAGTATGCAGAGGCATTTTACAGGCGGGGTTTGGTAAATTTGCAGATAGATAAGATGGAAGAAGCAATAGAGGATTTTACAAAGGCCATAGAACTCAATCCCCAGTATGCAGAGGCATTTTACAGCCGGGGTTTAGCATACGGCAGGCAGGGAAATATTCAAATGGAGATAAAGGATTATGAAAGGGCTATAGAAATAGATCCTCAATTCATAAAGGTTTACCGTGCAGATTATAATAAAGCAGAGATTGATAAGGATAACCATTTTCTTAAAGAAGATAGAGGGCAAAACAAAAGAATAGACCCTAATTTAAAATATGCAGAGGCATATTTTAAACGTGGTATAACCAATGGAAAATTGGGTAAGTCTAAGGAGGCAATAAAGGATTTTACAAGGGCTATAGAAATAAATCCTGAATTCGTAAAGGCATACTATAACAGGGGTATTGCCAATACAGAGATAGGGAGTTGTAGACAGGCTATTGCAGATTTTAGTATGGCTTTGAGGCTTGATCCAAGATATGCAGAGGCATATTATAATAGAGGTGTTGCATATATAAAGATAGGCGATAAAAAAAAGGCAATAGATGACTTTACCAGGGCTATCAATCTCAATCCCAAATATGTATGGGCTTATTTTAAAAGGGGTATGACATTTATAAGTATCCATAAACAAAAACAGGCCATAAAGGATTTTGATAAGGCAATAGAATTAAACCCTAAATATGCAGAGGCATACTGCAATAGAGGTTGTGCCTATGGTAAAATGGGAAATACTCAAAAAGAGATTGAGGATTATACAAGAGCCATAGAGATAAACCCAAGATATGCAGAGCCATACTGTAAAAGGGGCTCTATCTATGCAGACTTAGGAGATTATGACGAGGCTATAAAAGACCTCAACAGGGCCATTGATCTGGACCCAAAAAATGCATGGGCATTTTATATAAGGGGCACTATTTATGCAGATTTGGGTAAACAGCAGCTTGCCATAAGGGATCTAAAAAAGTCTGCCTCTTTGGGTTTGAAAGAAGCTCAGGAATTTTTAAAAGATATAGGATAAAATAGGTGCCTTAGAATTGAGAGATGATATAACTGATTTAATAAACAACATATTTCACGGATCTCAAGAGATCAGACAGGCATCTGTATTTGCCTTAAGCAGGCTTGGTGAGTCTGCATTAGAATATCTTTTTATGCTTCTTAAAGATAAAAATGATCAAGCGAGAGAGGCAGCTGTTTATGCCCTGGGAGAGATGGGAGATAGAAGATTTGCAGAGCACATAATCCCCCTTGTATATGATAAAAATGACTCTGTTAGGGAACAGGCTGCATATGCCCTGGGCAGAATATGTGATGAGCGGGCAATTGAGCCGTTGATAAGCCTGTTTGGTGATAAAAATGTCTCTGTGCGTATTGTATCGGTCAATGCCATAAGCAGAATAGGCGCGCCTGCTTTAGGTCATTTAATGAAACTACTGAGTGATAAAAATGAGCTGGTTCGTGAGTCAGCAGCCCATTGCCTGGGCAAGCTTGGGGATGAAAGGGCAATAGAGCCATTATTGAAATTACTATCAGATACCAATATATATGTCCGTATGGCAGCTGCCCATGCATTGAGCAATTTAGGGGAACCAGTAATGAAGACCCTGTTTACACTATTATCAGACAAGAGTGAATCTGTTCGTGAATCTGCTGTATATGCCCTTGGTGAAATGGGTGACGCCCGTTCATTGCCCTATATTGTCAAGCTTATCAATGATAGCAATAGCTTTGTCCGTATGGCAGCAGCCCATGCCCTGGGTAAGTTATGTGATGAAAAGGCAATTGAGCCCCTTATCAAACTCACAGGAGACAAAAACGTCTTTGTCCGTATGGCAGCAGCCCATGCTTTAGGAAAAATAGGTGATGAAAAGGCAATAGCACCACTTCTTAAGCTACTCTGTGATGATAATGTATTTGTCTGTATGGGGGCTTTAGATGCCTTTAACCAAATAGGCAAAAAAGGTGTGGAGTATCTTTTAAAATTTCTTACAAGTCATGACCCTGCAATTAGAAAGGCATCTGCCAAGGCATTGGGAAAGATATGCGATGAAAGGGCAATTACGCCTCTTATACTCTCCATATGGGATGAAGACGAGGGTGTTTTAAAGGAAGTGGGTGAGGCATTGGATAAAATCGATACATATTGGTATACAAGGGATGCTACGAGACAATATTTCCCATATTTTTCAGAGGCTTTAAAAAAAGGGGGAAGGCACGTAAAGCTATATATTATAGGAATCCTCGAAAAGATAGGTGAACTGGGAATAGCAGGTATAGATGTTGCCGATATACTGAAGGATTATATCAAGGATGAAGATAAAGAGATCCGTTTAAAGACAGCCCAAGCCCTTGAAAAGATCAAGGAAAGAGTCTAAAAAAAACCACAAATTGTCTCTTTCAGAATTTTAGAAGTTATCTTGCTTTGGATACCATTTTATTGTAGATTTTCAGTTCCATGAATTTTAAGATCATAAGCCTTGGGTGTCCGAAGAATTTAGTTGAGACAGAATATATGGCAGATAGGTTAGAAAGAGGAGGGCACATTATTTCAGAACAGGGAGACAGTATTATAATTAATACGTGTGCCTTTATTGCCGATGCTGTCCGTGAATCAGTGAATACCATCCTGTCCCACATAGACAGAGGAGATAGGAGAAGACTTATCGTAACAGGTTGTCTTGTAGAGCGTTACAAGGAACAGTTGAAAGACCTATTACCTGAGGTAGATGTCTTTGTAGGCAGGGGATATTACCATGAAATAGAAGAAATAGTTGGGAAGAGAGGGTTCTTTTATAAAAAAGACCCTTTGCCATACACCTTTCCCAGAAAAATAGCAACCTCAAAGCCCACAGCATACCTTAAGATAATGGATGGTTGTAATAATATGTGCAGTTATTGCACCGTTCCATTTATAAGAGGGCCCCTTGTAAGCAGACGCATAGACCATATAAGGGAAGAATTTCTTTGGCTTATAGAAAGTGGATATAGGGAGATAAATATTATAGGCCAGGATATTGCATCTTATGGCAGAGATATAGGAAACAGCCTAAAAGATCTTTTAATGGATCTCCTTCGTATAAAAGGTGATTATTTTTTAAGGCTACTCTATCTCCACCCTTTACATATAGACAATGGACTTCTCGATGTGGTGAAAAACGAAGAGAGGATTATAAAATATCTCGATATACCCATCCAGCATTCAGAGGATAAAATACTCAACCTCATGAACAGGGGCTATACAAAGGCTTACCTGGAATCACTTTTTGAAAGGATAAAAGAAAATATACCCCAGTGTGTATTAAGAACTACCTTAATCGTAGGATTCCCAGGCGAGACAGATGTGGATTTTTCTAATCTCTGTGAATTCATAAAAAAGTGGAGGTTTGATAATCTCGGTGCATTTAAATACTCCCGAGAAGATGGCACACCTGCCTATAGATTAAAGGGTCACTTAAGAAAGAACATAAAAGATAGAAGGTTAAAGGAGATAATGGAAATACAGCAGGATATATCTCGGAAAAATCTAAAAAGGCTTGAAGGGAGTGAATCACTTGTTATAGTTGAAGAAAAAGATGATACTATAATGACAGGGAGGCTTATAATTCAGTCTCCTGATATAGACGGCATTGCCTTTATTAAAGGTGAATGCTATGCAGGAGAGATTAGACGCTGTAAAATAGTGAAAACTCTTGATTATGATGTTATAGTAAGTATTCTGAATTAAAGTTTTAATGAGGTAAAAGTAACAAAAGAGGTGGAGGATTATGGAGCCTATCAATGAGCTGATAGCTGTAAGAAGGAAAAAGGAAAAGGAACTGAAGGCTTTAGGGATAGATACATATCCCCAGGATAGGGGGCATTATATAACTACTGAAGAGATAGGAGGTCGTTTTGGAGATCTTTCTTCAGAAGAACTGGAAGAAAATGAGGAAAATGTCTCTGTAGCCGGAAGGATCATGTCCTTCAGAGATTTTGGTAAGAGCACGTTTGTTCATATACAGGATAGAAAAGGGAAGATACAGATTTATGTCCGTAAGGATATATTGAAAAACCCTGAATATAATATATTTAAAAAATTTGATATAGGCGACATTATAGGCGTTACAGGAAGGGTCTTTAAAACCAAGACAGGAGAGCTTACTATCCTTGCAGAGGAGATAAAACTCCTTACAAAGTCCTTAAGGCCTCTACCTGAAAAATGGCATGGTTTAAAGGATGTGGAAGAACGGTATAGAAAGAGATATCTTGATCTCATTGTTAATCCCCATGTAAAGGATATCTTTGTTAAACGAGCAAGGATAGTGGAATATATAAGGCAATATTTTACTGAAAGGTCATTTATTGAGGTAGAGACCCCTATGATGCAGGTTATACCAGGGGGTGCTGTTGCAAAGCCTTTTATAACCCATCATAATGCCTTAGGTATAGACCTATATCTAAGGATAGCCCCAGAGCTTTATCTTAAAAGATTGATTGTAGGTGGATTTGAAAGGGTTTTTGAGATAAATAGAAATTTTAGAAATGAAGGTATTTCTGTCCGTCACAACCCCGAGTTTACCATGCTTGAGTTTTATCAGGCTTATTCCACATACGAAGACCTTATGGATATTACCGAGGATATGATTTCATCCCTTGTATATGAGCTTTATAAGACCTATAAAATCACCTATAATGACAGGGAGATAGATTTTACAAGACCATGGAGGAGGATTACCATGGAGGATGCCTTGAAGGAGTTTGGAGGTCTTGATATACAAGAATTTATAGATACAGGGAGGCTCACATCGTATGCAAAGGAATTAGGCATAGAGTCACCTGAAAAGGATAAGAGGGGTAAACTTATCACAAAGGTGTTTGAAGAATTATGTGAGAAACATTTGATCCAGCCTACTTTTATAACCGATTATCCTGTAGAGGTCTCGCCCCTTGCCAAAAGGAGCAAGGAAAGACCTGAGATCACAGAGAGATTTGAGCTCTATGTGGCAGGCATGGAGGTGGCAAATGGTTTTAATGAGTTGAACGATCCCTATGACCAGAAGGAGAGATTTTTACAGCAGATAAGGGAAAAGGAAGAGGGTGCCACCATGGATGAAGATTATATAACAGCCCTTGAATATGGATTACCACCAACAGCAGGGGAAGGTATAGGTATAGATAGGCTTACCATGCTCCTCACAAACAGCCCTTCCATAAGAGAGGTTATACTATTTCCCCTTTTAAAACCATGAATGTTATGAATTATGAGACCATTATAGGGCTTAGGTATCTCCGCTCTAAAAGAAAGGATGCCTTTATATCCTTTACCACCTGGATATCCATTATAGGTATTGCCATCGGTGTAATGGCGCTTATAGTTGTTATTGCCGTTATGACTGGATTCCAGAATGAGATAAGGGAAAGGATCCTTGGAATAAATCCCCATATACTTGTTTTAAACCTTCATGGAGAGATAAAGGACCCTGAAAGGATTGTATCAGATATAAAAAAATTTAGGGAGGTGACCCATGCGTTTCCCTTTGTTACCTTTCAGGCAATGCTCCAGAGTGGTAGACAACTTTCAGGTGTGATAGTCAAAGGTGTTCAGCCAGAAGATATGGTATTCATGAATAGACTCATAAAGGAAGGCAGTATAGAATCCCTAAAGGAACAGGGTAGTATATTAATAGGCAAGGAATTGGCAAAACATATGGGCCTTTTCAAGGGCGATTTTATGTTGTTGATGGTGCCTTTTGCCGGCGTATCTCCCATGGGAGCCGTGCCTGAGACAGTAAGGGCAAGGGTTGGAGGTATTTTTGAGACAGGTATGTATGAGATAGACAATACACTTGTGGTTATGTCTCTTAAAGATGTGGAAAATCTTCTGGGTATCAAGGCAACAGGCATAGAGGTAAAGATAAAGGACGTCTACAAGGCAGATACTATTAGAAGGGAGATTGGTAGAGAATTGGGTCATGGTTATTTTACAAGGACATGGATAGAGATGAACAAAAATCTTTTCTCTGCCCTAAAGCTTGAAAAGATAGCCATGTTTATTATCCTTGCCCTCATAATTTTTGTAGCAAGTTTCAATATTATAAGCTCCCTTGTCATGACTGTCATGGAGAAGAAAAAGGATATTGCCATACTCAAGGCAATGGGAGCAAAGAAAAAGAGCATAATGAAGATCTTCATGATAGAGGGTATAACTATTGGTATACTTGGTGCCCTTATAGGGTCTTTCAGTGGTTATACCATATGTGAGATTATAAGGAGATATAAGATTATAAAGCTTCCTGAGGATATATACTATATAAGCACACTTCCTGTTAAGATAAGTTTTTTTGATGTGTTTCTTGTGGCATCTATAACAACGGTCATATGTGTGCTTTCCACTATATATCCATCATTTAAGGGATCAAAAATAGACCCTGTAGAGACGCTGAGGTATGAATAGTAGATGGCTGAGCCGGTTTTGAAGGTATCTGATATAAAAAAGAGTTTTAAAAAAAATGGTAGAGAGATAAGCGTTATAAAAGGCATAAGCCTTGATGTAATGGAAGGTGATTTTATTACCATCATGGGGCCATCTGGTGCCGGTAAGAGCACGTTTCTCCATATACTGGGGACATTGGATAAGCCTACAGAAGGTGAAATACATTTTAGGGGCCAAGACATCCACAAGTATACAGAGGAACAGGCAAGTATCTTCAGAAATGAGAAGATAGGGTTTGTATTTCAATTCTATCATCTTCTTCAGGATTTTAATGTTATAGAGAATATTATCATGCCCCTTTTAATAAAGAGGGTGAGGATAAAAGATGCCATAGAAAAGGCAGAGAGATTTCTGGAGATAATGGGTCTTGCAGACAGGAGAAATCATAAGCCTGGAGAACTATCTGGTGGTGAGCAGCAGAGGGTTGCTATAGCAAGGGCGCTGGTGAATGAACCTGAGATAATACTGGCAGATGAGCCTACAGGCAACTTAGATAGAAAGACAGGAAAGGAGGTGCTTGGATATATATTTGAAATATACGAAAAACTATCATCTATACTCATACTTGTTACCCATGACCCTGAGCTGGGTTCAGCCGGAAAGAGGAGATTTAATATGATAGATGGTGAACTTTTTGAAATATAGGATGCCGAAGTAATTTTTTTTAAAAAATAAAAAAAATTGTTGAATATTTTTTTGAATAAAGATTATATAGTATTGAATAGCAGTATTTGAACTGCATAATTTAAAATATTAAAAGGAGGGGGCTTTATGACAAAGGCAGAATTAATTACTCAGATGGCAGAAAAATCAGGTTTGACAAAGGCAGCAGTTACAAAGGCATTGGAAGCTTTTTTAGAGAGCGTGAAAAAAGCCATGGAAAAAGGCGATAAGGTTACCCTTGTAGGTTTTGGAACATTTTCTGTGTCCAAAAGAAAGGCAAGAAAGGGAAGGAACCCAAGGACAGGAAAGGAGATCAACATTGCTGCCAAAAATGTCCCAAAATTTACACCTGGTAAGGCCTTAAAGGATGCTGTTTAATTCTTAGTTATAAATACTATTTTTCTGGCAAGGTTGCCCCCTATTAAGGGGGCAATTTTTTTATAAGTGTTTCGATTATCTCATCTGCTTTGTCAATGTTTCCCGTATATCTTTCTTTAAATAAAATTTTGCCATTTTCCTCACCTAAAACTATATGAACAATAAGTTCATTTTCAGATAGAGATGCGTTTATGCCAAGAGGGACATGACAACCCCCTCCGATTTTTGTTTGAATAGTTCTTTCTATTTCTATCTCCTTAAGGCTTTCCTCATGATTTAAAGGCATTAAAAATTCAAGCACCTCTTCTTTGTTTTTTGTTTCTATACCTATGGCGCCCTGGCCTGCTGCAGGGACCATAATATCCACCGGGATTATCTCTTTAATTCTGGCATGGAGACCCATTCTTTTAACGCCTGCAAAGGCGAGGATAATACCATCTAAATCTTTTTCCCCCATCTTTCTGATCCTTGTATCCACATTTCCCCTTAAGTCTACAATATTTAGATCCCTTTTAAGATTTAGCAGTTGAGCTTTTCTCCTGAGGCTACTCGTTCCTATCCTCGCCCCTTGTTTTAATTCATTGAGGTTATTCCAGGTATCAGAGACGAATGCATCCCTCGGGTCTTCCCTTTCTAAAACTGCACCCAAAACAAGGCCTTTTGCAAGCTCTGTTGGCAAGTCTTTTGCGCTATGAACAGCCATATCTATCTCATCATTTACAAGTGCCTCCTCTATCTCTTTTACAAAAAGCCCTTTACCCCCAATTAGATGAAGAGGCCTGTCCCATATGGTATCGCCCTTTGTCTTTATGGTCATTATTTGAAAATCTAAATGGGGATAGATTTGTTTGAGTTTTTCCACAACTATCTCTGTTTGTTTTATGGCGAGTCTACTACCTCTCGTCCCTATTCTCCATCTTGTTTTCATCTTCTTCATAATTAAAAATATTTTTCATAATATCCAGGACAATGGGGTTTCCTTCTTGTTTAATAAGCCTTATATGGGGATGAATAAGCTTATTTACTATGGACCTGGTGAGCATATCAATATTTTTTGCCACTTCTTCATCTATATTTTTCATCTTATTTAAAACTTTATCCACTTCCTTACATCTTATATCCTCTGCCTGTTCTATTATGTGGGTGATAATAGGATGAACCTCAAGCTGTTTTAACCATTGGCTAAATTTTTCAACCTCTTCATCTATAATAATAGAAGCGTGTTCCGATTCTTTGAGTCTATTTTCCAGATATTTATGAGAGAGTTCTTTTAGGTCATCTATATTATAAACATATACATTCTCCATATCATTGATGGCAGGGTCTATATCTCTTGGAACCGCTATATCAATAAAGAAGATGGGTTTATTCTTTCTTTTTTTCATGACACCATATATATCTTCCTTTTTTATGATATATGTCTCAGAACCTGTAGATGTAAGGATCATATCTACTCTTGTCAAGAGCTCTGGTATCTCATGAAAAGGATATGGGATGCCGGCGATATCCCTTGAGAGTTTTTCTGCCTTCTCAAAGGTCCTGTTCGTGACATATATATCCTTGAGCCCATCCTTTTTAAAATATTTGATGGCAATCTCACACATCTCGCCCGCACCTATGACGAGTATCTTTTTGTTTTTCAGATCACCAAAGATTCTTCTGGAAAGCTCAACAGCCATGGAACTTATGGATACTGGATTATATCCTATCTTTGTCTCAGTCCTGACCTTCTTTGCTACATAGAATGTTCGGTGGAAAAGCCTGTTGAGGTAGAATCCTGTTGTCCCCATAAAAGTAGCTGCCCTATATGCATCCTTTACCTGACCGAGTATCTGTGGCTCACCTATAACCATGGAATCGAGACCTGAAGCTACCTGAAAAATGTGTCTGTATGCCTCTTCATCTTCCATCCTATATGTGTATCTTTCAATCAATTCGCTTTTTATCTGTAGGATGGATGTTATGGCATTTTTTAATTTGTCTAAGGCACTTGCTGCATCTTCTGAGGCTATATATACCTCTGTTCTATTGCATGTGGATAGGACAACAATCTCTCCCAGGCCTTCTGACCTAAGCTGTTTAAGAAATTCGCCCATTCTATCTTCGGATATATAAAATCTTTCCCTTATTTCCACCGGGGCTGTATTGTGATTGAGACCAAAAACAATTATATGCATATTATCTTTTTAAATCCATATGTAAGGCTTGAGGGTTTCAAAAACCTCCTATAATTTATTTAAGACCTTCATATATTTTGGTCTTGAGCAGATGGGATTCAAACATAAGAATGAAGCCCACCTATAAGAAAATTAACGCCAAGAAAGGTGAAAAGTATGGAAAAAAACCTATTATCATCATATATGCTGTTTTCTTACCCCTCCATCCCATGGCAAGTCTATTGTGGAGTATAATGGCGTAAAAGATCCAAGTTATTAATGACCATGTCTCTTTCGGATCCCAGCTCCAATAAGAACCCCATGCTATGCTTGCCCATAATGAACCTGTTATTATTCCTACGGTTAGAAAAGGGAATCCATAGGATATGCATCTGTAATTGATAGTATCAAGGACTTCAAGGGAAGGCAGTCTCTTTAAAACAGAAGGTATTTTTTTTCTTTTAATACCATATTCAAGAATGAGATATAAGATGGAGACAAAAAAACTTATAAGGAATATTCCATTGCCTGCAAAGCAAAAAATTGTATGTATTGGAAGCCAGTAACTATTTAATACTGGAGGTAATGGCTTTATTTCCCATGGAAATGTGGATGCCCATATGAGGATGATGGATATGACAGGGAGTATAATGGCACCAATGATGCCTGTCTTATAAACACCTTTTAGATATAGAAAAAATCCAGCAATACAGAGTGAAAAAAACGATAGAGATTCATATAAATTTGTAATAGGCGTATATCCTGCCTCAAGATACCTTATTACAGTTGTCACAAGATGGGCAAAAAAGCCTACTATAAAGAGATAGTGCCCAGCTTTTTCATAATAGTCTTTGTTTTTTATGAGATATATGAGATAGAATCCTGTTGAAATAAGATATGATACTAAAGCGCAATAGAAAAAAAATCTATTCATCGGTATTTAATCTGAGGAACCTCTTTTTGATATCTTTCAAGCCCATTTTAATTATCTCATCTGGTGAGCAATTGCTTATCTCTTTCATTATCTTTTTTCTCAATTTAGGATCTTTTACCTCTTTAATTAACATCTTTCTGAAACCGCCTATTAGCTTCACATATTTCAAGTAATCTTTTGTTATAATATCATGTATTTGTCTTTTTAACCTCTTGGAAAACATGGGTAAAAGCCCAGAGGTAGATATGGCAATTATAATAGGCCCTTTTTTCACAATAGAAGGCACAATAAAACTACATAGCTCAGGGTCATCTACTACATTTACAGGTATCCCCAATTCGTCTGCCTCTTTTTTTATGCTAATGTTTATATCCCTGTTGTCTGTGGCAGCAAATACAATGGCCGCATCCTTTAAATCTCCATAGCTATAACCTCTTTTTATAATCCTAATCTTTCCTGTTTCTGCAAGCCTGGAGAGGCGTTTTGTCACGTTAGGGCTTATAACCTGGGCAATGGCACCGAATTTTAAAAGCATCAGGACCTTTCTCTCTGCCACTTCTCCACCACCCAAGACAAGGCATAGTTTATCTTTAATATCTAAAAAAATAGGATAGTATAGTCTATCTGATGATCTGGAAATCTGAGAATTCCCCTCTATATTCTTCATGCTGGACGTCTGCCTTCTCCACAAAAGCGCCTTCTGGGCCTTTTTTGCTCCAGGCAACCATATCTTTTATGGCATCTTCTTTGCCTTCGCATACCATCTCTACCCTGCCATCCCTTAGATTTCTTACCCACCCTGTAAGGCCTAATTGTTTTGCCTTTATAGATGTGGTGTATCTAAAAAACACGCCTTGAACAATACCGCTTACAAAGATATGAACCCTTTTCATATTCACCGAATAATTTATATATTGATTAGATGCCTATTTATATTATAATTAACATAACATAAAAGGCAAATCAAAGCTTTATTCTAAATAAAGTAGGAGGTGTGTGGCATTGTATAGATTAGGAATAGACATAGGTTCTGTAAGCATAAATTCAGTATTAATGGATGAGCACAATAAGATAGTCCATAGCAAATATACAAGACACATGGGAAGGCCTGTTGAAGTGGCAAGAGACATTATAGAAGAGCTTACTAAAAAATACAGTACAGATTTTATAGCTACTACAGGAACAGGGGCAAAGGTGTTTTCATCATTGATAGGTGCTTCCTTTGTGAATGAAATAGTAAGCCTTACAAGGGCATTTAACCATCTTTATCCTTATATAAGAACTATTATAGATATAGGTGGAGAGGATTCAAAGCTTATAATCTTTGAAGAAGAAATTAGAAATAATAGACTTAAGATCAAGGATTTTTCCATGAACGCCCTTTGTGCTGCAGGGACAGGTTCTTTTCTTGATCAGCAGGCATCGAGACTCTGTTTTACCATAGAGGAGTTCAGTAAGGTTGCCTTGAAATCAAAAAATCCTCCCAGGATAGCTGGGAGATGCACTGTATTTGCCAAATCAGATATGATTCACCTCCAACAGATTGCCACACCCGACTATGATATTGTTTCAGGCCTTTGCTATGCCCTGGCAAGGAACTTTAAAAGTAATGTGGCAAAAGGAAAGACCATCATCAAACCTGTTGCCTTTGTCGGTGGCGTTGCTGCCAATGAGGGGATGATAAGGGCAATAAAGGATGTTTTTGCCCTAAAAGAAGATGAATTCTTTGTCCCTGAATACTTTACTTCCATGGGTGCCATAGGAGCCATATATACAGTCCTCGATGAACCCTCCCTAAAGCAGAGTTTTATAGGTTTTGAGAAACTAAATGATTATCTTGTGCAGGAGAAGGGCGGAGAGACCCTTGAGCCATTAAAGCTTTCCAAAGAGAATACAGAAATAGATTATCATGTAAAAAACATAGAGGCTGTAACCGATGCCTATTTAGGGGTAGATGTGGGTTCCATAAGTACAAATCTTGTGGTGATAGATAAAGATAGGAACGTCCTTGCCAAGAGATACCTCATGACAGAGGGTAGACCCCTGGAGGCAGTAAAAAGGGGCCTTGCGGAGATTGGGGACGAGATAGGAGATAAGGTTAATATCATAGGGGCAGGGACAACAGGTTCAGGGAGATACCTGACAGCGGATTTCATAGGTGCCGATATAGTGAGAAACGAGATTACTGCCCAGGCAGAGGCAGCCATAAGCATCGATCCCCATGTGGATACCATATTTGAGATAGGCGGTCAAGACTCTAAATATATAAGTATAGATAATGGCGTTGTTGTGGATTTTGAGATGAATAAGGCATGTGCTGCCGGCACAGGATCATTTCTTGAAGAGCAAGCAGAGCGACTTGGTATTTCCATAAAAGAGGAGTTTGGAAAACTGGCACTCTCATCATGTAGTCCTTTGAAGATGGGAGAGAGGTGCACGGTTTTTATTGAATCTGACCTCGTTCACCATCAGCAGAGAGGTGCAAAGACAGATGATCTTGTAAGTGGCCTATCTTATTCCATAGTAGCCAATTACCTCAATAAGGTTGTAGGTGATAGGCGGATTGGAAAGAGGATCTTTTTTCAGGGAGGGACAGCCTTTAACAAAGGAGTGGTTGCTGCCTTTGAGAACACCTTAAAGAAACCCATTAAGGTCCCGCCTCATCATGATGTAACAGGTGCCATAGGTGTAGCTATTCTTGCCATGAAAGAGAAAAACTGGGACAAAAGCACATTTAAAGGTTTTGATTTGAGTAAACGCAGTTATGAGATAGAAACCTTTGAATGCAAGGGCTGCGAAAACCTATGTGAAATAAGAAAAGTAACTGTGGAGAATGAAGCCCCGCTATTTTATGGCAGCAGATGCGAGAAATATGATGTAGTGAGAAGGGTGGAGAAAAAGGAGATTGAAGACCTTTTCAAGATAAGAGATGACATGCTTTTTAATGTTTACAACAAAGAGGCAGAAGGTGAGGTTATAGGGATTCCGAGGATATTAAATATGCACGAGCTTATTCCTTTTTGGAAGGCATTTCTTACAGAACTGGGATTTAAAGTGGTATTTTCAGATGCTACCAATAAAAAGATAATCAGGGACGGCGTAGAGAATATAATTGTAGAGTCTTGTTTCCCCATAAAACTTGCCCATGGTCATATCTTAAATCTGATAAACAAAGGTATCAAAAATATATTCATACCGAGTGTTATAAATTTCAAAAGCCCTTCAAAGCATATAGCCAATACATTTGCCTGTCCTTATGCCCAGTCAATACCTTATACAGTAAAGGCATCCATTGATTTTGATGCCTATGGTGTAAGGCTCCTTACACCGGTTGTTTATTTTGGCATGGGTGATGAAACTACCTTGAAAAACCTCAAGGCATTCGGTAAGATTGTAAAAAGATCAAGTAGGACAATCAAAAAGGCATTCCATATAGCTAAAGAGACGCAGGCTCTTTTTTATGAAAGATGTCTCGATGCAGGCAGGAGATTTCTATCCTCTGTAAAAGAGGATGAAAAGGTAATGGCCATAATAGGAAGGCCGTATAATAGTTGCGATCCAGGGGCAAATCTTAATATCCATAAAAAGCTCATTGACCTGGGTGTAAAGCCTGTGCCTCTTGATATGCTTCCTTTAATGGAAGGTGTTGAAGAAGATGAAGACTTAAGGGATATGTATTGGGGTTATGGACAGAAGATTCTCAGGGCAGCCAAGATAGTTAAAAAGCATGACAATTTTTACGGTGTATATATAACGAATTTTGGATGTGGTCCTGATTCTTTTATTACCCACTTTTTCAAGAAGACCATTAAGGGTAAACCCTTTCTCCAGCTCGAGATAGATGAACATAGTGCCGATGCAGGGATAATAACAAGGTTGGAGGCATTCCTTGATAGTATAAAGAATGCCAAGACTGAGAAGACCATAGAGGTATTTAGACCCTTACACTTTACAAGGGATGGAAACAACAGAAGGGTCTATATCCCCTATATGTGTGATCACTCTATTACCCTCTCTGGGGCATTTAAGGCATGCGGAGTGGATGCAGAGGTTATGGTAGAATCCAATGATGATACAGTTCTATGGGGTAGAAAATTTACCACAGGTAAGGAATGTTATCCCTGTATACTCACCACAGGCGATATGATAAGGACAACCCAGCAAGAGTATTTTGATCCTGAAAAGAGTGCATTCTTTATGCCTTCTGGGGCCGGCCCATGTCGTTTTGGTCAGTATAACAGATTCCACAGGATGGTGCTTGACGAACTTGGCTATAAAAATGTCCCTATCTATGCACCAAATCAGGACCATCGTTTCTATAGCGAACTCCATATACTTGGCAATAAATTCTCCCGTCTTGGCTGGAGGGCTATTGTTGCCACAGACCTGCTTATAAAACTTCTTCATGAGATAAGACCATTAGAGGCAAATAAGGGCGATGCAGACAGGTTATACATAGACGGAAGAGAAATGATTAAAAAAAGCATCGAAAATGGAGGAGAGGATCTTGAGCAAGTTTTAAAAGGCATCGTGAAGGACTTTAACCATATCAAAAAGAACAGAGAAAAGAAGCCTATAGTAGGGATAGTTGGTGAGATATACATAAGATCCAACAGATTCAGCAATAATGATCTTGTAAGAAAGGTAGAGGAGTTTGGCGGCATGGTATGGCTTGCACCGGTAGCAGAGTGGATTTCATATGTTAATTATATGTCAAAGCTTAAAAGCCTTAGTAATATAAAACTTTCAAACCTCTTCAGTATAGCGCTCACCGATTATATCCAGAGGAAAGAAGAGCATAGATTGGAAGATATCTTTGAAGGACATATAAAATATGGTAGAGAGCCAAGGATTAAGGATATTATTGAAAAGGCAAAGCCCTATATTCATATGAGTTTTGAGGGTGAGGCAATTCTAACTGTTGGCAAATCAATAGATTTTATAGAAAAAGGTGTATCCGGGATCATCAATGCCATGCCATTTACATGTATGCCAGGCACCATCTCATCAGCAATTATGAAGCTCATACAGAATAGATATAATGTGCCTGTAATAAACATAGCCTTTGATGGTCAGGGGACAACAAATATCATGACAAGACTTGAGGCATTCATGCATCAGGTAAAAGAGAATTTTAACACCCATGGATAATCCTGCATTAGAGATAATTATAATACTGATCCTCATTGTTTTAAACGGTGTCTTTTCTGCCGGAGAGATCTCTATAATTTCTTCAAGGAAGAGCAAGATAAAGGAACTCATTGATGAGGGAAAAGACCAAAGGGCAAAGACCCTTCTAAGCATGAAGGAGAATCCCGAGAGATTCCTGTCTGCGGTCCAGATAGGCATCACCTTATTTGGCACCCTTGCCTCTGCCATAGGTGGTGTCCTTGCAGTTAAGCATATCATGCCTTTGATAAATCAAATTCCTTTTATAAACAGGTTTTCAGAATCTATTGCTGTCGTCATCGTTGTTGTCTTTCTCACATACCTCTTCCTTATCGTAGGCGAGCTTGTGCCTAAATATATTGGGATGAATTATAGAGAAAAGGCAGCAGTGCATATAGCGCCGCTGCTGGAGTTAACAGCGAGGTTCTTGTTTTTTTTCGTGGACCTCCTTACTATTTCCACTAATTTTGTAATTAAACGTCTTAACCTAAAGAAGATAGAGGAACATATAAGTGAGCAGGAGATCAAGATGCTCGTAGAGGAAGGGAGAAGGAAAGGCATCTTCAACAAGACAGAAGAGGAACTCATCCATGGGGTATTCGAATTTGCAGATAAATCTGTAAAGGATATTATGGTGCCTAAACCAAATATATACGGTATAGATATAGACAAAGGAAGAGATGAAATATTGCAATATATTATAGATAATGAGTTCTCCCGATACCCTGTATACAGAGATTATATAGACAACATAATAGGTATTGTATATCACAAGGATATAACAAAATTTATATGGAATAAAGAGAGCTTTGACTTGAATAAACTCATTAGAAAGCCTTTTTTTGTCCCTGACACCATGAAGATAAGCATACTCCTTAAAGAGATGCAGAAGAGGCATGTCCACATGGCTGTTGTGGTAGATGAGTATGGGACAACCGTAGGTATTGTCACCCTTGAGGATATTATGGAAGAGATATTTGGGGAGATTATGGATGAGACCGATGTGGACGATAGGCTGGAAAGGCAGAAAGATGGCTCCATACTGGTGGATGCCTCATATTCCATAAGGGATATAAACAACACCCTTAAGCTTGGTCTTCCTGAGTCTCCTGATTATGAAACAATAGGCGGTTTTGTATTGTGGGAATTGCAGGATATAGCTAAAGGCGGGGAGATTGTAAACTATGGGCCATATAAATTCATTGTTGTGGGGGTTAAAGATAGAAGGATAACAAAGATAAAGATAGAGAAGACACATTTAGCGCAAAGGCATAAGAGATAATAAGTCTATTTTTATAGAGTTCTTTTACAGGATTATAAATGGAGAACCATTATGGCAAGGAGGTATATATGGATGATGAGCGCAACAGGTTTCTTACGGAATTGATGGGACAGTGCTGGCATGATTATGATATTGATAAACCTATAAACACATATTCTCTCGAAGCATTCATATGTAAGAAATGTAAGGGGTTTATCCTGGGAAACAATGATTTTTCCCAGGAAGAGGATTTTATGAGGCTTTTTAACTGGGCAAAAGATCAGGAAAAGCTGAAAAAAATAACAGAAGAATACAATGAAGGTGATTTTCGGGACCCTGAGAGAGGAAAACTATATCGTGAGAGATTTGCAAACAGTATTTATGACTTTTTTAAGTAAAGTCTTTAGTATGAGACTTTGAGTGATGCCCAAGATCATTATATGCATTGACATGGATGCATTCTTTGCATCTGTAGAGCAAAAGACAAACCCCAGACTTAGAGGCAAACCTGTGGCTGTCATAGGTTCCGGAACAAGGACTGTGATTACCACAGCATCTTATGAGGCAAGGGTGTATGGTGTAAAGACCGGCATGACCGTATATGAGGCAAAAAAACTGTGTCCCCATATAATCTTTGTGGTAGGGGATAACGAAAGATATACTGACACATGCAGGAGGCTTGAAGAGATATATAAGAGATTCACCCCCCAGGTAGAGATATACTCCATTGACGAGGCATTTCTTGATGTCACAGGGAGCCACCATCTTTTCGGTGGCCCTGAAAAGATAGGCACCGATTTAAAGACCATTATAAGGCAGCAGTTTGGAATAAACTGCACTATAGGTATAGGACCAAATATACTTATTGCTAAGCTTGCCAGTGATATATCAAAGCCAGATGGATTTAGGTGGGTCAAAGAGGATGAGGTTGGTGACCTCTTGGAGGGTATGCCTGTGGAAGAGCTTTGGGGTATAGGCCCAGGCATTAAAAAGAGGCTTGCATCATTGGGCATAAGGACATGCGGTGAACTGGGTAGGGCACACCTTGAGGTCCTTCGGAGAAACTTTGGTATTATAGGGGTCACATTGAAGGCAATGGGAAAAGGGATATATGAAAGGCCTGTCATCGGCCATGAGGATGAACCAAAATCCATAGGCCACAGTATGACCCTGCCAAAAGATATCTATAAAAGGGAAGAGATAGAATCTTATATATTACAACTCAGTGAGATGGTGGGTAAGAGGGCAAGGAGATACGGTTATGCAGGCAAGGTAATATCCCTTACCATAAGATACAAAAACTTTGAAACATATACAAAACAGAAGGCAATACCTTTTTATACCAATGATACCCATGAGATATACCATTATGCCCTTGCGATCCTTGATTCCATAAAACTTAAGGACAGCATAAGACTCCTCGGTGTAAGGCTGTCAAATATATTGAAAGAGTCAGGACAGATGACTCTCTTAGATGATATGGAAAAAAGGAAATCCCTCCTCAAGGCTATGGATGTTGTATGTGATAGATATGGTGACCATGCCCTTGTATGGGCATCATACTTAAGGAGGCTGGAGAGACCAAAGGTCATATCTCCTGCATGGAGACCATCAGGTATAAAAGATATCCACATAAAGTGAACTGCCTTAAGACATACCTCCTGATTATTCAGAGAAGATCTTTCCGGGGTTTAAGATATTGTTAGGGTCAAAAAGTCTTTTTATGCCCTTCATGGTATCTATGACCTCTGGTGACAATTCCATACCTATATATGCTGCCTTTGATGTGCCTATACCATGCTCTCCTGAGAGGGTTCCACCTAATCTTATGGTCTCTTCAAATATTGCCTTGACAGCCTCTTCTGCCTTTGCCCTGTCTTCCGGGGTATCTTTAATCATGATACTAACATGGAAATTTCCGTCCCCTGCATGACCAAAGCTGAGTATGGGTATGCCGAATCTCTTCCCCATCTCTTCAAGCGCCCTGATCAGTTTGGGTATATTAGACCTGGGGACAACCACATCCTCTGCAATCTTGACAGGGTTTAAATTATATGTTGCCTGGGAAAGGGTGCGTCTTGCCTGCCACAGTCTATCTGCTTCTTTAGGGTCTTCTGTGAGGTCACACCTGATGGCATTTTTTTCAAGAATGATCTTTCTTATCTTCTCTGCCTGGATTTTAATAGATTCCTTGTCTCCGTCTACCTCGATGAGCAACAAACCTCCTATACCTTCAGGGAGACCCATGGGGTTTGCCTGTTCACTACATTTTATAGATGCCTTATCCATGAATTCTATGGTGGATGGGACGATCTTGGCTGCGATTATAGCAGATACTGTCTCTGCAGCCTCTTCAACCTCCTGAAAGAGTGCAAGTATGGTTGCCTTTGATTCAGGTAGGGGTATGAGTTTTAGTATAATCTTTGTAATGACACCGAGGGTCCCTTCACTGCCTACAAAAAGCCTTGTGAGGTCGTATCCCACTACCCCTTTCATGGTTCTTACCCCTGTATTTATTATCTCGCCTGTGGGTTTTACAACCTCAAGCCCGATGACATAATCCCTTGTGACCCCGTATTTTAATGAATTAGGGCCACCAGCACATTCTGCTGCATTGCCCCCTATGCTGGAATATTTATAAGAAGCAGGGTCTGGTGGATAGAAAAGCCCATATTTTGCCACCTCCTGCTGAAGTTCAAAGGTTATCACCCCTGGTTCTACAACTGCTATGAGGTTTTCAGGATCTATCTCCAGTATCCTATTCATCCGTGTAAACACAAGGACTACTCCACCTGTAACAGGGATTGAACCACCTGTGAGTCCTGTTCCTTGACCCCTTGGTATCACAGGAAATAGATATTTATTGGCAAGTTTTAGAATAGACGAAACCTCTTTTGCAGATGATGGAAATACTACCAGATCAGGAATAGCGCCATCTGTCCTTGCATCGTAGGAATAACATTTTCTGTCCTCTAAAGAGGTGAGATAGTTCTTCTCACCTACAATCTTTTTGATCTCTTCTAAGACATTTGCTGCTAATGACATATTAAATTCACCTTTAGATCGGAATATTTTTCTATTTTTTCAATATAATCAATCAACTGGAGCCTTATGGATGCTCATTTAATCCACTTCTTAAGTGGAATTTTGTTAAATTTATCCATAAGGGGTTTGGGGATGTGCCCCAGTGCATAACCATATTGTAGATGTTAACACATTTTTTCAATCTTTTCATAATTAAAATGCATTTATACTATGAAAAATCATTGACAAAATTGTGTAATTCATATTAAATGTTTGTGAATTTTTTTTCAAAGCAAACAATAAACGAAAGGAGTGGGATATGAGAGACGTTGTAATCGTTTCCTGTGCAAGAACACCTATTGGTCAGTTTGGTCAGTCGCTAAAAGATGTGCCTGTAGTTCAGCTTGGTGGGACTGTTATTAAGGAGGCTCTAAGGAGGGCAGGCATAAGACCATCAAAAAATAAAGATAAAGATGTGGCGCCTGATATTTTTGAAGGAAAAACAGATACAGAACTTGAGGCAAAGGCATATGATTATGATAGTAGCCTTAAAGAGGTTGTCATTGATGAGGTTGTAATGGGTAATGTCATCCAGGGAGGCCTGGGACAGAATTCAGGAAGACAGGCAAGTATCTATGGTGGAATACCTAAAGAGACAGCAGCATACACAATAAACAAGGTATGTTCCTCTGGTTTGAGGGCAATAATAAACGGTATCCAATCAATTGCTGTTGGTGACAATGAAGTAGTTGTTGCAGGCGGCATGGAGAATATGAGCCTTGCTCCTTTTGCGCTTCCAGGATTACGTTGGGGTGCAAGGATGTTTGACACTAAGGCAATAGACCTTATGGTCCTTGATGGAATCTGGGAGATATTCTATGGTTATCACATGGGTATGACTGCAGAGAATATTGCAGCAAAATACAATATCTCCAGGCTTGAACAGGATGAATTTGGTCTATTAAGTCATCAAAGGGCAAGAAAGGCGATAAAAGACGGGCTCTTTAAAGATGAAATAATCCCTGTTAAGATACCACAGAAAAAAGGTGATCCTATAATCTTTGATACCGATGAAAGGCCAATGGATACCACCCTTGAAAAGATGTCTAAACTCGCCCCTGCATTTAAAAAGGATGGGACAGTAACAGCAGGTAATGCATCAGGTCTAAATGATGCAGCAGCTGCAGTTGTTCTCATGACAAGAGATAAGGCAAAAGAGTTGGGTATTAAACCCATGGGCAGGATGATAGCATGGGCAAACGGCGGCGTAGACCCAGCCTATATGGGCTTAGGACCTATTCCTGCCATAAGGAAGGCACTTAAAAAGGCAAATCTCACCATCGACCAGATAGACCTTATTGAACTCAATGAGGCATTTGCATCCCAGTCCATTGCCTGTATAAGGGAATTAAAGATAAACATGGATAAATGCAACCTCTTTGGCGGCGGTATTTCCCTTGGACATCCCATTGGATGCACAGGTGCAAGACTTGTAACAACGGCGCTTTATCAGATGAGAAGGCTCGGTCTCAAATACGGTCTTGTCTCCATGTGTATAGGTGGTGGTATGGGTCTGGCAGCAGTCCTTGAGTGTGAGGGATAACCATGGAATACAAGAATCTTATAATTGAGATTAAGGATAAGATTGCCATAGTCAAGATAAATAGGCCTAAGGCTCTCAATGCACTTAATTCAGAGACCCTTGATGATATAAAAAATGCAGCCATTGAGTTGGAAACAAACAAAGATGTATGGGTTATTATTATAACCGGGGAAGGCGAGAAGGCATTTATAGCAGGGGCTGACATACTTGAGATGAAGGACATGACAGCCTTGGAAGGTATGCAATTTTCCCAGAGAGGTCACGAGGCTTTATTTGCTCTTGAAAATATGTCAAAGCCAATAATTGCAGCGGTAAACGGTTTTGCCCTTGGTGGAGGTTTTGAAGTGGCAATCGCCTGCGATATTATCTACGCATCTGATAAAGCAAAGGTAGGTTTTCCTGAGACTACACTTGGGATACATCCCGGCTTTGGAGGGACACAGAGGGCTGCAAAATTAGTAGGACTTGCAAAGGCAAAAGAGATGATCTTTACAGGTAAGATGATAAGTGCGCAGGAGGCATATGAGATGGGATTTATCAATAAGATAGTGCCCCATGAAAGCCTCATGAAAGAGGTGATGGACCTGGCAGAAAAGATAAAATCCAACGGTCCTTTTGCCGTCCGCCTTGCCAAGGAGTGTGTGAATAAGAGTCTTTATCTTGATATGGAATCGGCATTGATGCTTGAAGCAAAGGATTTCGGTCTTTGTTTTGCCACAAAAGACCAGAAAGAAGGAATGACAGCTTTTGTAGAAAAGAGAAAACCCATGTTTAAGGGTGAATAAAAAAAATAAAAGGAGGATACTGTGAAGATAGTTGTGTGTATTAAACAGGTTCCTGATACTGAAGCAGAGATCAAGTGGGATATCCCAAAGGGGACACTTAAGAGGGATGCCATGGAGGCAACAATCACCAATCCATTCGATGAATTTGCCATTGAAGAGGCACTTCTCACAAGGGAAAATTATGACGGTGATATTATTGCTATAAGCATGGGTCCTGAAAAGGCAAACGACGTCCTCAGGAATGCCCTTGCTCTCACAGTGAATGAGGTTCATAGGCTTACTGATGACGCATTCGCCGGTTCTGACACCTATGCAACAGCCTATGTTTTGGCATCGGCAATCAAGAAGATAGGTGACGTGGATTTGGTATTCACAGGCAAACAGTCAACAGATGGAAATACCGGTGTTGTAGGTGCCATGCTGGCATCCATACTGGGCTTTAGCCAGCTCACCTATGTTTCTAAGGTCAGGTCGATTGATGCTGGGGCAAAGAAGATAGTGGTAGAAAGGGCGATAGAAGGCGGAGTAGAAGTTGTAGAGGCTAAATTACCTGCTGTTGTGTCAGTTATAAAGGGAATAAATGAGCCCCGTCTTCCTAACCTTATGGGTATCAGAAAGGCATCCAAGATTGCCATACCAGAATGGAATGCCGGAGACCTCGGGGTTGATGCAGGAAAGGTTGGTTCAGCAGGGGCATCAACAAAGGTTGTTGAGATTGCAGTGCCACCTCCAAGGGGAGCAGGCGAGATACTCAAGGGCGAGCTGGAAGATATTGCAAATGCCCTTACTGATAAACTAATTGACTTGAAAGTCATAAAATAACCAGGAGGAGGGACAATAATGGCTAACGATGTATGGGTATATATAGAGCATAAGGAAGGGGCAGTAACCCCTATGTCATTTGAATTACTGGGTATTGGTAAGACCATGGCAGCAGATCTTGGATCAAATGTATGCGCCTTTGTCATCGGTGATGGTGTTGATGCCATTGCAAAAGAGGCGGTTGCCTATGGTGCATCAAAGGTTTTTGTGGTAGAAGGCGCAGTATATAAAAATTTCATGCCTGATGCATACTCAAAGGCAGCAAGTTTTCTCCTGGACAAATATAAACCAGAGGTGGCACTTTTTAGGGCAACAAGCCAGGGCACAGATTTGGCAGCAGCAACCGCAGGTCTTCTTGGCTTTGGTCTCTGCACAGATGCCATTGGTTTAAAGGTAGATGGAGGACAGGTAAAACTTACAAGGGCAGCTTTTGGTGGTAACTACACTGTGACAGTAGTAAATGAAAAGGCAAAACCACAGATAGCAACCGTGAGACCTAAATCATTTGCCATGCCAGAAAAGAACGATGCAAATCAGGGTGAGGTGGTAAAAGAGGCATTCACTGTGGCTGATGCAGACCTCCACTGCAAGGTTCTCGAGTTTGTTAAGGCAGCAACCACTGTAAACCTTGTTGAGGCAGATATAATAGTATCTGGTGGCAGGGGTGTTGGTAAACCAGAAGGATTTGATCTTCTTAAACAGCTTGCCGATGTTTTGGGTGGTGCAGTTGGTGCATCCCGTGCTGCAGTTGACTCTGGATGGATACCATATGAACATCAGGTAGGACAGACTGGTAAGACTGTAAAACCCAAGATATACATTGCATGCGGTATATCAGGGGCAATCCAGCACCTGGCAGGTATGAGGACATCTGATTGTATAGTTGCCATCAATAAAGACCCTGATGCACCTATCTTTAAAGCAGCCACATTCGGTATTGTAGGTGATTATACACAGGTTGTGCCAAAGCTTATAGAAAAATTCAAATCAAAACTCAATAAATAGTTCATTTTGGCAGATAAAGAAAGGGGGAGAATATCCCCCTTTTTTATTGTCGTGACTCAAGATCTTCTTCAAAGCTCTTTGATTTATCCATTGCACTATTATATTTAATCCCCCTTAGGGTTATGATGGGTTTTTTTTAGTTTTTCAACGATATTACCTCTTTTTAAGTAGTTGAGATAATTATGTGAGAAATCATCAATGATCTTTTTAAGATAGCCCATATTGTTTTCTATGGCCTTTTTGTAAAGATCCTCATGGATGCCCCATCTTTCTATAAAATGGTATATGACATACTCTTCCATACCACCTAATTGATCATAAAATCTTTGCTGGACGTTATTATAAAATGAGGCAGTTTTTTTAAGAAGGTCAAACTCATCATCGAATCCTGTAATATTACCCTCTATAAACTCACGAAAAAGAAATAGAAGCTTTTCAAGATAAACCCTATCTGCCATCTGGCTAATAAAATCAGCAGTTCCCAACATCTTTCCCAATATCATAATCTCATCTGATCTGAACCTTATAGAATTTATATTCTTAGTTATAATGGTGCATTTTAAAATACTTGCACAATCATTGATATCTTTTTTCAAAAATCCTTTTGCTTTTAGATAATCTCTGGTAAATCTTATACTCCTCTCCACATGTTTTAGCGTATACCTGGCGCCTGTCCCTTTTTTATCACCAATCTTCTGTATATAGCCTGTATCATGAAAAAGGGCTCCAAGTATACCCAGAAGCAACATATTATTAGATAGGTTATTGTTCTTTATAAAGTAGCCATGCATCATCCTAACCATGGCAAGGAGTGTATTTAAGGTATGATTTAGATCATGATAATCTGTATTACATGGGCGATAACCAGGATATTCACCTTTAAATAGTCTTATCATGTCTGAATATATAGTATCGTAAAATGTATAATCAAAATCCTTATACATCATGGATATAATATTCTTTGTTTCTCTATATATCTCTTCATGGTCATCCATTTTTATAAGGTCGTGGAGTTTAAATGGGGGGTGAATTCTATAGTGGACGTCTCGTTTATTGTCCATGATTTATAGTATCAAATTATATAAAAAAATAAAATCTATTAATGTATTTTTTCTGCAGTTTTCAATTCTTTGATTTTTAAATGCTCTTTTAGAAGTAGGATAAATCCTAATGTATTGTATGGTATATACCATGATGCATGAAATAATATAGAAGCTGTAAACCCTTGTGTTTTAGGTATATCGAATATGGCAAGGAGGTAAACAAGTATGAACTGGTAAACACCTATATAGCCTGGAGATGAAGGAACTGCAAGACCCATATTTAAAAGTGCGCATATAAAAGGAATGTAAATAAAACTGATAGATATGCCTATTGTTAATGTGACAAAATAAAGGGCAGAACTCATGAATATCCACTGAACAAAGGCTATAAATATGTAATAGATAATTGTTATGGGGGATTTTATACGGCTTAAATTCTCTTGAATCTCCATGAGTCTTTTTGCAATCTTTACAAATAACGGCTTTTGAACAGCATGGAGTTTATTTGCAATGATATTGGCAGTTTTTCTATTGCTCAAAAGCACAAAAACAACAATACATATGGTAAGCACTATAATAAGCATGTATATAGCCTTTGATACATGGTGGGGCATACTTTGTTTTGGAAAAAAGACAAATGTTATTATAAGGAGCCCTATGAGGTCAAATAGTCTATCTACAAGGACGGTGGATAATGCAAATGAAAAAGATAGACCTTCTTTTCTTGATAATACATAGCCCCTTACCACCTCACCTATCCTGGCAGGCAAGACATTGTTTATAAAAAGTCCTATAATGAGGGCTGTAAAGGTGTTTTTTATCTTAACATTCCCCCCTGCAATCATAGACCATTTAATGGATGAAAACAGAGCAGCAAGAAAGATGAATAATGTAGGGAGCAATACAAGCCTGTAGTCGGCATTTTTTAGAATTGTCCAGATATCGTTAAAGTGTATGCCTCTTAAGGAAAGATAAAGAAGTATCAGACTAATAATAAAACCGATTAATGTAAAGATTCGATTTTTATTCAATTTATGCCTCTTTTTGATTTTTCGTAATTAAATATCCCTTTATTTTGATTATTAGTTAGATAAATGCCAATACATACAAGGATAAGTCCACCAATTAGACCTGTAGTCACCTGCTCTTTTGATAAAACTATGCCGAAAAGCACGCCAAAGACAGGGGTAAGGAATGTAAATACAGATAGACGCGCCACAGGGTATTCATGGATGAGCTTGAACCATGCCAGATATGACATAAAAGCCACTACAATGGATTGAAAAATGACAGAAGCGGTCACCTTAAGGTTGAGGTCTATAACCCACCTATCTTCAAATATAAGGGCACATATGAACATAATAGGCACTGAAAATATCAATTGGTATAGAAAGGTATTTATGGGATGGACACTAAGGGCAAGGTATTTTTTAATGTAGATGGTGGTGGCAGCCCATAGGATGGCAGCTATGATGGCAAATATATCACCCATGAGTATTGCCCTTGAATGAGTAGCAGGTTTGTCCATAAACACAAAATATACGCCTATAAAGGCAAGTATTAAGCCTACAATCTTTATAAGATTTAACCTTTCTTTTAGAAATATGTGGGCACCTATAGCTACAACAAATGGTGAGAGATAGATAAGGACTGCGGATCTTGCAGCACCAGTATACAAAATGGCAAGATAAAAAAATACAAATTCAAGACCAAATAATATGCCAGTTATAAACCCATGAAATAAGATTATACCTTTATTAAAAACAGGTTGTTTTATATAGAGGCAATATAATATACCTAAAAACGAAGCAATAGTAGACCTCAAAAATGTGGTAAAAATAGGCGATAAACCTATGTTGGAGTATTTGATGGCAGAATAGTTTAGCCCCCATAGCAATGTAAGTATCAAAACTATGAGAAATCCTTTTATATCAATATGGTCTTTAGGCATATCTATGCTTAATGTTTTCCTTGACAATCTTATACCTTTTTTGTTCTATTAAATCACTTAAAAAGAGAAGGAGCAAGAGGTTAGATGATGAAAACAGGCATTGTTGGAACAGGTTCTTATTTACCTGAGAAGGTCATGACAAATTTTGATATAGAAAAATTCCTTGATACATCAGATGAATGGATTTTTACAAGGACAGGCATAAAAGAAAGAAGGATAGCAGAAGACACACAGGCAACCTCAGATCTATGTAAGATAGCATCTGAAAGGGCTATGGAGGCTGCTGGGGTTAAGTCGGATGATATAGACCTCATAATACTTGCAACCATTACCCCTGACACACACTGCCCTGCAGGGGCAAACTGGCTGGAGGCAAAACTCGGTTGTCGTAGGGCAGTGTCTTTTGATGTAACTGCAGCATGTTCTGGTTTTATCTTTGCTCTCCATGTGGCAGATAGGATGATAAAATCCGGTTCCAATAAGGTTGCCCTTGTTGTTGCTGGTGAGATTATGAGTAGGGTAGTTAACTGGAAAGAGAGGGAAAGCTGTATATTATGGGGCGATGGAGCAGGGGCTGCCATAGTTACCGAGACATCCTATGGTGCAGAGATACTTTCAACGCATATCCATACAGATGGTGCCAACGGAGATACCTTGCTTATGCCCGGTGGAGGTTCTAAGACAACGCCCATCTCTTACGAAAGTGTAGATAAAGGTTTACACTATTTGAAGATGATAGAGGCAAACAAATCCTTTAAGGTGGCTGTAAATAGGTTTGCTGAGGCATGTGAAGAGGCAGTATCAGCCAATAACTATACTATAAATGATGTAGACGTAATCATACCGCATCAGGCAAACTTAAGGATACTTCAGGGCATGGGAAAAAAATTAAAGGTCCCAGATGAAAAGGTATACATGACAATACAAAAATATGGTAATATATCTTCTGCTACAGTTCCTATTGCCCTTGATGAGGCTGTAAGGGATGGGACAATAAATAAAGGAAGCCTTGTATTATTAACTGCATTTGGTGGTGGTCTCACATGGGGCAGTTCATTGATAAGGTGGTAATAGAAGCGGTTTTAAGTGGCGAGTGAAATTTTTATATTACTCATCACCGACCACTTATTACTATTCACTGGTTTCTACTGGGAGGGATGGCTGAGCGGCCGAAAGCGGCGGTCTTGAAAACCGTTGGGCGTTTACGCGCCCCGTGGGTTCGAATCCTACTCCCTCCGTTTTTTTATTTTTTATAAATTCTCAAAGATTTCTATCGTTCATAGATCTTCAATAAAATCAAATATAAAGGTTTTTATAGTTCCAATAAGTCCATAAAAATCCATTGGCAGCCACATTTTTTAAGGTTAATGAAGATATTGCATAGATTTCAATCACATATTTTAGCCTTAGAAAAATTTTTGAATATTTTGGAGAAAATAGTTAGATTAAAGGTCGTTTCTCAATAAACTAAACCTGTATTATATAACAATGCCTAAGTTAATATTAGCATAATACACGTTTTTTTTGATGATGTTGAGGATTAAAAAGAGGTGTTGGGATAAAATAGGATTTATTGTTAGAGGTGGGTGAGATATACATTTTAGATTTTAAGAAAAAAAATATAAAGTATTGAAATGTTTCTGTGAGTAAAGTCTTAAAAAATTATCTATAAAAAATGCTTGACTTTTTCACTTAAACAACAGAATAATAAACAAAATTAGACAAAATTCTAAGCAAAACAGAAATTTTAAAATAAACATTAAAAATAAAAGGTGGACAGAGGAGATAAAGATTATTTAAATGGAAGACGAAAAGCAGGATTACCAGTCCGATATTGATGAGAATGATATCAATATTATTGATTTTATAAAAGTAATCTTAAAAAATCTAAAATTCATTGGTATAATTGTGGGGATAGTGGTAGTGGCCACTGCCATCATCTCTCTTATTATGACGCCTACCTTTGAATCAAAGGCTGTGATTATACCTTCAGGTGGTATATCAAAGGACACCGGGGCAGCAAGTTTCCTGGCAACCCAATTTGGTATTGCCCAGCCTGCATCACCAATATCGTCAGAGATAGTTAATCTCCTTAGAAGTAATATTTTGAAAGAAAAGATAATAAGACGACATAACCTTTTAAATATACTTCTCGGAAACGAATATAAAAAGGATGATGATGAAAACAGGCTCATTTGGAAAGGTATAAGGGCATTAAACAATATGACAAAAATAGAATTTAAACAAAAAGACAATATAGTAGAGATTACAATAGGATATAAAGACCCAAAGATCGCCAGAGACCTTGTAAATTATACCTTAACAGAACTTACAGATTATATGAGTAGCGAGGCTAAGAGGGTGGCAGAGACGAACAAGAAATACCTTGAGTCACAGATAGAAAAGACTTCAGACCCTTTTATAAAGACAAAGCTTTATGCCCTTATTGCCCAGCAGCTCGAGACTGCCATGATGGCAGAGGTAAAAGAGAATTTTGCATTTAAGGTTTTAGACGCACCAAGGGTTCCAGATAAGAGATCAAAGCCTAAAAGAACACTGATGGTTTTAATTGCTTTTGTTGTTTCCATTTTTATAGGGATCTTTGCTGCATTTTTAAAAGAATATATACAGAAAAATAGAGAGACCATACAAGAGCTCAAGGAGATATCTGGTTTCAAAACTCGATGGTTTTTTAAAAGGAGACACTAAGGGGGGTAGGTTGTGAATAGATATTTTTTAATCCTTACATTTATTGCCCTTTTTATCTTTGCTGGTTTGGCAGGGGCACAACAACAGCCAGGGGTGGCCCCAGGCATGGTATTACCAGGTCAGCCTGTGATTTATCCAGGCGTTACAGGATTTTCAGGGCAGTCCCAACCGTCAAAAGGAGGCGTTCAAACACAATCTACATTACCGCAGGCTCAAGGCGCTCAGGTGACACCCCCTGCACAAACCCAGATGCAAGCACCACAGCAAATCACTCCCCAGCAGGCAGAGGCATTAAAAAGGCTAAGCCCTGAACAGCAGCAGGCAATCCAGTCTGAGGTTTTAAAGACTGGTGGACAGCTTACCCCAGAGGCTATAGAGGCACTAAAGAAAAAGCCGGAGTTTCAATTACTCACGCCAGAGGATGTCATAAAAGGCAAAGAAGCCCTGGAAAAAAAGGAAAAAGATGCAGAAAAAAAAATAACCGACATCACACCTGGCAAGCAGGTTATAGAAGAGGCAAAGGGTGAAGAAACTCTTTTTGACAGGTTCAGAAAAGTTGGTAAGTATCAGGATATACCATTAAATATCAGACCCTTTGGTTATGATTTTTTTAGAGAAGCAGCAGTCAAGGTTATAACAGATAGAAAGGATATCCCTGTTCCAAGTCAATATGTCATAGGACCTGGTGATGAAGTTAAAATCCTTTTATGGGGGAGGGTGAATGCCCAGTATAATCTCATAGTAGATAGAAACGGAAACATCACGGTTCCTCAAATAGGACCTATCCCTGTAGCAGGATTAACATTTGAGGATATGTCAAAGCACCTTATAAAACAATCAGAGCAGATAGTAGGTGCGAACATCGATATAACTATGGGTGCATTAAAGAGCATTCCCATATTTGTCCTTGGTGATGTTAGAAGGCCTGGTGCATATACTGTAGGCTCTTTTGCCACCATCACAGATGCCCTGCTTATAGCAGGAGGCCCATCTGCCATAGGAAGCATGAGAAACATCCAGCTTAAAAGAAAGGATAAGATTGTAGTGACCTTTGATCTATATGATCTTTTGCTGAAGGGTGACAAATCAAATGATGTTATCCTCCAGGCAGGGGATGTGATATTTGCCCCTGTAGCAGGGCCTGTGGTAGGTATTGCAGGTAATGTTAAAAGACCGGCCATATATGAGCTAAAAGATAAAGTTTCATTACATTCACTTTTTGAACTGGCAGGGGGTATATTACCTACAGCATATACACAGCAGATTCAAGTGGAAAGGATAGTAAAGAATGAACGGCAGATAGTATTCGATATCAATGGTAAAGATTTATCCATCTCAAAAGATATTTTTTTAAAAGACGGCGATTTTGTTAAGGTATTTTCCATAGTCGATAGAGATGTAAATGTGGTATTTTTAGAAGGCAATGTAAAGAAACCTGGTAAATATGAACATAAACAAGGCATGAGGGTAAGGGATTTAATTAGAGATGTAAGCGATCTTCTTGAAGAAACGCATTTTGACTATGCGCTTATAAAAAGACTTAAACCAATAACATTTGAAGCACAATTAATTCCTATAAATTTAAATAAGTGTTTATTCGATGATAAATCACATGATATTGAATTATTACCACAGGACACCCTCTATGTGTTTTCTAAGTGGTTCTTTCAGGATAGACCTTATGTGACCCTTGAGGGTGAAGTAAGAAAGGCTGAAAAGGATAATATGGCTAAACAAAAAGAGCCTTCTCTTCTTTTAAGGGACAGATTTTATTATGAACTCTCAACTGTAGAGGAAGAAAAAAAAGGTAAGGAAAAGGAATTTGATGAGAGATTTATTAATTTATATAAAAAAGGCCTGATAAAAATTGATGAGAGTCAGGCCTCAGAAATTGAGAAATTTTTGCAAGAAAAAGAGAAAATAAAAAAAGAGGAAAGAAACATAATTAAGATTTATCTCAAGGATGGCATGAAAGTAAGGGATGCAATCTTGGCAGCAGGAGGATTAACCGAAGAGGCTTATTTATATAAAGCAGAGATTCTCCGCAAAGAGGAAAATAATCGGTTTAGCAGAATTCATTTCAATCTTCAAAATGCCATGAATGGCATAGAAAACGATAATGTTATCCTAAAAAATCTCGATAAAATAATTATACATTCTAAAAGCGGATATATATATCCTCAAAAGGTTTTTATAGATGGTGAGGTGTTAAAACCAGGTGTTTATGATTATGCAGATAAAATGACCGTCAAAGACCTTGTCTTTGCAGCAGGAAATATCCTTGAATCAGCTTACCTTGAAAGCGCCGATGTATCCTTTCATATAATAGATTTTGGAAAGAGCGCAGGCATAGAGCACAGAAAGATAAACTTAAGGAAAGTATTGGAGGGAGATCCAGAACATAATTTACCCCTAAAGCCTTATTCAAGGGTATTTGTTAAAAAGATCCCTGATTGGAGGAAAGAAGAGTTTGTTACTCTAACTGGCGAGGTACGGTTCCCTGGCAAGTATATCATTAAAAAAGGAGAAACCCTATCATCTATCATAGAAAGGGCAGGTGGCTACACAGACAAGGCTTATTTGAGAGGTGCTATATTTACCAGGGTCAGGGTAAAGGAACTTCAACAGAGAACCCTTGAGGATATGTATATGAGATTAGAAAAGGATATTATGGCAGATGCAAACATAAGGCTCTCTACAGCCATATCAGCAGAGGAGGTGGCAGGGATAAGGGCACAACAGGAAGGAACCCAGAGACTCGTTGATGCCTTAAGAAGAACAAAACCAACAGGCAGAATGACCATTGCCCTTGCCCACCCCAGATTACTGAAAGGGAGTGAGTCTGACATAGAGCTTGAAGATGGTGATGCTTTGTATATACCCACAAAGAATAATGTCATCGTTGTCCAAGGTGCTGTTATGATGCAAGGGAGTTTTTTATATAACGAAAGATTAGACCATGAAGCATACATTTCAAAGGCAGGTGGACTTACAAGGTATGCAGACACAAAGAACATGTTTGTGCTAAAGGTTGATGGCAGTGCCATTAAGATACCAAATAGGTTTATAACATGGAGTAATGAGAATGTGAGATGGGAGGTAACAGCATTTGGTGAAGAGAGAAAGATGCTCGAGCCAGGTGACGCCATAATTATTCCAGAAAAGATAGAGGCAATTGCATGGATGCGTAATATAAGGGATATCACCCAGATACTCATGCAGATGGCTATAACAGGCGGCCAATTAAAATACATGTATAGAAACAATTAATAGGCCGGTTATCTTAATAGCATTATAGGGTAATGCGATATAAATCAATTGATAATTTTCATAATCTTTGTTTAGAATAAAACTACATAATATTTAAAGAGATACAATAAAATGGCAATAACAACTAAATTTGGCTGTGTTTTTGTCTAAAGGGATAGGCCAGCCACAGCGGATGATTGAAAAATTACGTGAAATTGACAAGCTTGATTTTTAAACTAAAATTTAAATAAATTAAAATATAGTTTAAATTTAGCTCAATAATGCAATAGGGTATTTTGATCACATGAAATATTATATCCGCAAATATTTATTATTTAAAGCTGTCGGAATGACGAGTGCTTTTTGATTGGGTAAGATGGTAAGATCTTCGATTGCCTTTTTTTAATTTCATACTATTAATCATCTCAGAAGTTTCTAATCCCGCAAACGGTCTAAGGTTTCTCTAATATGATACACGATCCTAACCCCCTGTGGGATATAATCGTTTCAATCCCTCAAACGGTCTAAGGTTTCTCTAATTTCTCCCATTTAACAGGGAGGATAGGGTACATTTACTGTTTCAATCCCGCAAACGGTCTAAGGTTTCTCTAATGGTGTTAGTTTTGGGGCGAGGGAAGATAGAAGAGAGTTTCAATCCCGCAAACGGTCTAAGGTTTCTCTAATCAAGTCATCTGTACAATCAACCAATCGTCGGTTCTTGAGTGAATCATAACATCATACGCCATTATCTTATAAGGTTCATTGGTTTGAACATATTGAAATGAAACCTGACTATTAAGTGTAATAACTGCACCGGCTATACTGGTTGTCTTTTGTCCGCCTGTCACATCTATAATTATATCTTCCTCGTCCATATCTAATTCCTTAAACTGCTGAATCCCTTTATTGATAATTTTAGTCAGTTCTATAAGGTCTTCAAAATTAACCGGTTTTTCCGTCTTGATTATTTTTTTAATCTGTTTACAATATTGTTTTATGATGTTTTCTACACCATAAAAAAACTTAAATGACTCCTTAGAGCCAATCAAATAGACATATTTCAGGTATTCATGATGGGGCTCGATTCCCCGTAAAAGCTGTTGCCAGTTCCAGCGGATACTATTTAAGGCATTTATATCATCCCTTAGTGACTCTCCTTTTAATATAACCTTGTTGAAATTTGTGTCTATTATTTCTATTGGAAAGGAAAAATCATGATGAACTATATTGGGGGTTGAAAGGAGTAAAATCAAACAACTATGGGGCTTACAAGAGTCAAGTTGCTTAAGCGTTTTTACAGCAAGAAAAAATTTTCTGTAATTATATAATGCTATAAAAGAAATGATGAAAAGCATCATAGAGGTAATAGTTAGTAAAAGCTTATAATTTTCAAGGTCAGGAAACCATTCCTTAAAAAGAGGCTCGCCTTTTAAACCGTCTGCTACCCAGCTGCCAGTTAAAATAGTGAGTAAAAAATAAATAATGCCACGCCAAGGAATATTCATAAGTTTAGCCTAAAAAACATCCTGCTTAAGGTAAAAATATCCATAGCCTACTGCTGTCTTTGCGCCTATACCGTGCTGAGTGAGCGCCTTTCTAAGCCACGATGAGGTGACATCAAGGATACTTGAATCTTCGTTCAGGCCTTCACAGTTTTTGATTAGGGGGCTTTCTGATTTACCATTTAAAACATCTTTTACCATTAAAAGTTTTTTCATACCGATAGTGAACTTAAAATTAGTATCTTTGCCCACGGTTAGAAAAGGAATCGGCGTTGGATTCAGATAGTCTACTGGCGGTGTCTTGCCATGATAATATTCCCCATAATGGGGGTTCATTATGTCAATCTCGAGTTTTGGGGCTGTTACCGGAAAGGCATCAAAAAAGATGACCGAGCCTTGATGCGCCTTTTTTAGCGCACTTTCTTTAGGACAGCCAAAGATGAGACAGAATAGTTTATCCGTTAAGGCATCCTTTTCAATCTGATCAAAAGCCTCTGTTATTATACAGCTTCTTGTTACACCTTTTACTGCCTGACCTTGAATATAAGGGATGCCGTAAATATGATGCAGGGTTATGGAGACTTCATAAACAGATTCATGCCCTATGCCCACAATAAGCCGCCAGTTTGGTAAGAAGATGGATGATTTAATGTTTTTATCACCAAGTAATCGAGAAATTGAATCTCCGAGCCTTTCATTTATTGGTTTTATGAAGGTATTATCATGTTCCATGTCATTGAATCTTTTTGCTAAATTTATGGACTCATTCCCATGACGGTCTCTCTTATAAAAAAGGAATTTTTCATTTTCAAAATAAGCCACCTTATTAAAGAGCAGGCTGAAATTATCTATTTGCAAATTACCATGGTCTATTATCTTAAGAGTATCATTAGGAACATAATAATTGCCGTGAAAAGTGACAGATTTTTTAGCCTGAGATTTAATGCTTATCTGTTTAGCAACAGGCCTATTTTTTTTTGCCTTTCCAATAATAAACTCCACCTCTGCTCCCTCAGCAATCCTCTCCCTGTCGTTCTGCAAAACATCACTTATATGAAAAAAAATATCTTCATCTGAATATCTTATAAATCCAAAACCCTTGTCAACCTTAAAGGACTTTATTTTTCCCTTCTTAACCATCACTTTCTCCCTCGATCAATCCTTCTGCAAATCTCTTAAGCCATGCAAAAAAGGCAAGGACTTCATTGGTTACTGCCCTGTATTCTGCTGAATTAAGAGAAATTATCTCTTTGACAAGATCTCCATTTGGATTGTTAAGCTTATCAGCTAATAATCCCTTTGGTTCTTTTTTAAGCCATTGGGTTATATCATTATATATAAGTTCATACGCGTAACCTTCTTTGTCTTTATCTTCCTTGCTTTTAGACTTGATAAAAGCAATTGTTGCACCAAGTCCATTTGTTTTAATAAGCATTGGAATATTCCTTGTATACGCTCTATATGCTTTACTTACCTTATTATTTTCAATTATAGAGGCATTTTCAGCACATTCATAGGCAAATCTTGCCCTGCCCTGCTCAAGGGTCTTTTGAAGACTCAGATTATCAGCCATTTTTGACCTCCAAAACCTTTGTCCTTACAATACCCTTACCAATAGTGGCATTACCGCCAAGCTGGATAACAGAAGGGAGTCCTTTTATGAAGAATTCCATCACTAAGTCCTCTTCGTTTTCTTTATCTGTTTTTTTGAATATACCCTTTCCATTTTCATCTAACTTAAAAATGGGCGTTGTAAGGGCAAGGGAGTAAAGTATCGTTTCAGGGGGTAAATACTCTTCGGTAAATAGTGCGCCTGTCTGCACTGTGCCTGTTTTATTATCTATCTTTGTCCTCGTGATGACTTCGGTAGAAAGGGTTACAAAATCCCTGAAATCGTCATCGGGGAGAACAACGAGATTCTTTTTGATTTTTTCTCTCCAGAATTGATAGTCATCATTTGCAGGGAAGAGATTATTAGATAGCCATTCAGCAAATTTTGTGCATTTGCCGTTATCATCATCTTTTGTTATCTCAAAGGTATATTCCTCAAGGATGATCTTATTATTTTTTATAAAAAGGGCGCAGTCTTTTGGCGAAATATTTTCCTTTGGCATTTCTCCAAGGGTATTTATTCCACATAGTTTTAAGTCGTTCTTAAACCTTTCAAGAACCTTAGGACAGGTGATCCATGCAAACACACCCTTCATTGATTTCAAAGGGAAAAGCAAGATTCTCGCATCGGTAAATCCAAGTGCTCCTGCATGATCGTCGCCATCTTCGGGTCCAAAGGTAAGCTCGATAGCCTCATTAAAATATTTTTTTTCATTAAGATTTGAGAATTTTTTAGTCAGGTTGCTTATGTCTGATAGTTCCTCAAAGGCCTCTCTAATTCCTCCCTTAAGACTTGAGCCTTCAATCTTTGGGAAATCTGTATGACGCTCTCTCTGTATTGGCAAATCCACAATACCAATGTCATTGCCACTACCGCAGTGCAATGGTGTTTCGCAGATTATAAAAAAGGGTTTTGCTTTTTTAAACATTTCATACCTCCTACTAATAATATGTGTTATAAAATTTATATAAACGGGTTTTACCCGTTAAAGACGGACAGGCAGGAGAACTACATTCCACCTGGGTCAATGAA
>JGI12104J13512_1000143_pt1 | contig 70211 bp, 53 predicted proteins | sample TerdegcTABiofilm_FD_13512 | JGI IMG/M metagenome (IMG submission 13512)
GGATAGGAATTTAACAAAAAAAAAGTAATAGAAGAAAAAAATNAAAAAAAAATTTAAAAAAACAAATAACTAAAAATAACAAAAAAAATAATGAAAGAAAAAAGTAGCAAAAATAATATTTAAAAAACTAATAAAAAAGAAGGAAAAAGATATCAAAAAAAAAATAAAGGAAGAAGAATAGTTAAAAAAGAATAATAAAAAATGAATAATAGAAATCAAGTAGAACTAAATATAATAAATAAAAAGAGAAAGAGGTTATCATGAATGAAGAATTTTTAAAAATCTCACAAATTATAAATGAAGCCCTTAAAAATAAAAAACCGATTGTGGCGCTAGAATCAACAATAATTACCCATGGACTTCCCTATCCAGTAAATCTTGAAGTCGCAAAAGCCTGTCAAAATATCGCCATTGAAAATGGTGCTATACCTGCCACTATAGGTATTATAGATGGTGTTGCTAAAATTGGGCTAGATGATGACGAGATAGATTTTTTAGCAAAAAATTCAGATAGATGTTTCAAGGCTTCTACAAAAGATTTAGGATTTTGTTATGCTAATAAATTAAACGCTGGTACAACAGTTGCAGCCACATTATTTCTTGCAAGAAAATCGAAGATAGATTGCTTCGCAACTGGAGGAATAGGTGGTGTTCATAGAAATGCAGAAAAGACTTTTGATATTTCTGCAGATATTCATGCCCTTTCTTCTTATGGTGGGGTAGTCGTTTGTGCTGGATGTAAATCGATTTTGGATATCGCCAAAACTATTGAAATTCTTGAAACATATGAAATTCCAGTTTATGGATATAAAACTGAGGAATTTCCGGCTTTTTATTCCAGAAAATCTGGTTTTAAGTTGCAACTTAAGGCAAATGATGTGGAAGAAATTGCAAAAGCATATGTTTTCAATGAAAAATTTGGCTTAACAAGTAGTATACTTGTTGTCAACCCTATAAATGAAGATGATGAGATTCCATATGAACAGGTTTCTAAAATAATAGACAAGGCTATTTTAGAACTTGAAGAAAAAGGAATTATTGGTAAAGAAGTAACGCCATTTTTATTGGAAAGACTTTCAAATTTAAGTTCTGGAAAAACCTTGAATGCTAATAAATCCTTGATATATAATAATGTGGCTGTAGCATCAAAAATCGCTAATGAAATTAATAAAATTAAATTAATAAAATTAGATAATTAAAATTGAATAAATTGAACTAAATGAATAAATTACAAAAAACATATTAAATAATAAAATTAAGTTAAGCAAAATTAAAAGAAAAAATAAATAAATATTTTCAAATTCCTTATTATCGAAAATCAGATTTTTCCGATATATAATAAAATCTTCTAAAAAAGGCTATTATTATGCTAGGAGCTTTTAATATAGCATCTACAGGTCTATCAGCACAAAGATTAAGAATGGATGTTATTGCAAATAATATTGCTAACGCAAACACAACTAGGACCCCTGAAGGCGGTGCATATCAACGAAAGATGGTTATATTTAGAACATATGACGAGAATCCTCAATTCTTATCTCCTTTTACTCCAGCAGGTTATGATAATAAAGTTGGAAAAGGAGTTAAAGTTGTAAAGATAGAAGCTGATGATTCACCATTTAGGTTAGTTTGGGATCCAAATCATCCTGATGCTATACAATCTGGTCCAAAAAAGGGATATGTGATGATGCCAAATGTAAATATTGTTAAAGAGATGACAGATTTAATAAGTGCATCAAGAAGTTATGAAGCAAACACAGTCGTGATAAATAATGCAAAACAATTATATATGAAAAGTATTGACTTATTAAAGTAATATTTTATAAATAGATGTGTAATAATATAAAAAGCTTTATTATACATTTGCAAAATATTTGAAATTTTTAAAATGTTTTTTAAGGGGGAGGGGATGCAGTCATTTTTTAATTCTATTTCAAATGTCGTAAGTAATGTCAATGTTTCAAGAGTCACAAACTTAAAAACAGTAACTCCTACTGGTTACAATGTCCAAATGAAATCAACTTCATCAAAGCATTTCAATTATGTAGAAAAAAGCACTGATTCGCCAAATTTTTTAAACTATCTTACAAATTCCATTAATGGAACCAATAATGCTTTGGTTAACGCAGAATTTTTGCAGCAGCAACTAATAGAGGATCCAGACAATACAAATATTGATGAAGTTACTATAGCTGCAAAAGAAGCTGAAATAGCTTTAAATCTAACAAAATCTGTTATTAACAAACTAATCACTGGGTATAAAGAATTAATTAATATTAGATAAAGACTAAATTTGAATTATTTATAAAAGGATTTATAATTAGATTGAAAAATAAAAGGAGTATAGATATAGAAAAATAGATATTTATTGCCTGTTTTTTGGGGAGGGGGTATGGGAGATTTTTTCAAAAGAATTGGTGAGTTCTTCTCATCAAATTTATCAAAGTTAAATCAAACGCAAAAAATCATTATATTTTCAGTTATAGGCGTAATAGTAATATCATTAATAATAATAATCGCATTTTCTTCAAAACCAGATAAGACTCTATTATTTCAAAAACCTTTATCACCTGAAGACTATGCAAAGGTTACAAAAGCATTGCAAGACATAAATGCAGATTTTTCAACTAAAGATGATAAATACATCATTGTAAAGGACCAAAAAACCGCTCAAACTTTAAGAATGAAACTTGGACAACAAGGGATCATTCCAAATAATGTTACGGGTTGGGAACTTTTTGATACTCAAAAATGGACAACCACTGATTTTGAAAGAGATGTGAATCTTAAAAGAGCAATAAAAGGCGAAATAGAAAGACAGTTAAAACTATTAGATGGAGTCGAAGAATGTTATCTTAATATTGCATGGCCAAAGGAAAGTCTCTTTACAAATACAGCTCAAGAGATTACTGCTTCTTTAACAATTATTCCAAAACCATATTCGAATATTTTGGAAAACAGAAAACAGATAGAAGGTATTAAAAAACTTGTAGCTTTCGGTATCCCAGGACTTAAAGAAGAAAATGTCGTTATTACAGATCCTTCTGGCAATATTGTCTCAGATTTTAGTTCAATGGATAACACCGCTTATCTTGAAATTGTTAAACAGCAACTTCAAATAAAAGAAAGAGAAAGAGTCAAGATTGAACAAAGAATAAGAGATCAACTTCAGAAGATTATAGGTAAAAATAAAATAGATATTCAATTAGATATAGATATTAGATTTGATCAGGTTCAAAGCGAAGCTAACAAAATCATACCGGTCGTCATTAAACCAGACAATCCAAATACACCTTATGATGATTCTGTCATAGTGCCAAATGTTACAATATCTGAACAAACAATCCAAAAGGAATACAAAGGTCCACAAACAATTCCAGAGGGACCTCCTGGTACTGAACCAAATGTTCCTCCTGGATATAAAGAGCTTTTACCTAGTTCAGTTGTAGTTAACGAAAATCAACAGACAAAAAACTATGAGGTTTCTACTGAAAAAGTGATATCTTCATTAACACCATATCAAATAAATAAAGTTTCTTGTTCTGTTATGGTAGATGGAAAATGGGAGATAGAGATTGATAGTAAAGGAAACCTTGTTGTTGATAAGTCAAAACTAGGATATAAAAGAAAATATACACCTTTATCAGATGATGAAATTAAAAAAATTGAAGAAGTAGTAAAAGGTGCAATAGGATATGATAAGGCAAGAGGGGATATAGTTACAGTTCAAAATATTCCTTTCAATCATGAGTCTGAATTTGCAGCAGAAGATGCAATTATTAAAAGAAAAGATTTATTAAGAAAAGCATTGATAACATCATTCGCTTCAATTCTTGTATTTTTGCTTATCATTGTTTTATATAGGGTTATTTCCGCTGAAGTTCAACGAAGAAAAAAACTTAAAGAAGAAGAACTTCTTAGAAAACAGCAAGAACTTAGAGAAAAAGCTCTTCGTGCCGCTGAAAAAGAAGGTATTGAAGTTGAGCTTTCTATGGAAGAAAAAGCCAGACTTGAGATGCAAGAAAATGCCATCAATGTTGCAAGAGAGCATCCTGAAGAAGTCGCTAAACTTATTAGGACATGGCTTGCTGAAGATGTTAGCTAATTTATTTTGTTTTGATTCATAATGAAATAGTATTGATAAATAGAAAGATAGAGGAAAGAGGTTTAAAATGGGAAAGGCTGCTCCAAAAGCTAAAGAAAAGACAAAACTTACAGGAAAGAAAAAGGCAGCGATATTTCTTGTTACTCTAGGTTCGGAAGTTGCCTCGCAAGTTTTAAAATACTTAAAAGAAGAAGAAGTTGATTCTATAACATACGAAATTGCAAGAATAGAAAAGGTAGATCCAGAAGAAAGAGATAAAGTCCTTATGGAATTTCAAGAGTTGATGATGGCACAGGACTTTATAACAACTGGTGGTCTTGATTATGCAAAAGAACTTCTAGAAAAAGCTTTGGGTTCTCAGAAAGCCGTGGATATCATCAATAGACTTACAACTACTATGGCTGTTAGACCATTTGAATTTGCTAGAAGAACAGACCCACAACATCTGATTAACTTTATTCAAAATGAACATCCTCAAACAATTGCCTTAATCTTATCATATCTTGATCAGAAAAAGGCAGCTACAATACTTCAACAATTAAATCCAACATTGCAAGCAGATGTTACAAGAAGAATCGCTAAAATGGATAGAACATCTCCAGAAATTGTCAGAGAAGTAGAAAGAATTCTTGAAAGACAGATTTCCGCTATTGCCTCAGAGGAATTTGCAAGTGTTGGAGGTGTTCCAGCTGCTGTAAATATTTTGAACTCATCTGATCAGACTACTCAGAAAAACATTTTGGAAAAATTGGAAGAAGAAGATCCAGAACTTGCTGAAGAGATTAAGAAGAACATGTTTGTCTTTGAAGATATTGTACAACTTGATGATCGTTCAGTAATGAGACTATTGAGGGAAGTTGATACTAATGATCTTGCTAAAGCCTTAAAAAATGTCGAAGCAGAAGTTCAAGATAAAATTTTTAGAAACATGTCAAAACGTGGTTCAACAATGCTAAAAGAAGATATGCAATTTATGGGTCCAATTAGATTGAAGGATGTTGAAGAGGCTCAATCAAAAATTGTTTCTATCATAAGAAAGCTTGAACAAGCAGGTGAAATCACCATTTCTCGTGGTAGTGAAGATGAGATTATTTACTAATTTTAGGAAAATAAAATGGCAAAGAATGTCCTAAAAAATGATGAAATAAAAAAAATCGAAAAAAAGTATATTATCCCTCCTCCAAAAATTAAATCAAAAGAAGAGGTTATTGAAGGAACCGAAAAAGGTGAAATTTCTTCTGCTTATAAAGGCCCATCAGTTGAAGATATTAAACTTGAGATTGATAGATTGAGGCAAGAGTGGAAGATTGAATATGAGAATATGCGAAAAAAAGCAGAAGAAGAAGCAAAACAAATAGTCGAAAAAGCAGAAGACCTAGCATTTGCAAAGATTAAAGAATCCAAAGCTCAAGCTAATATCGAAATCGAAAAGTTAAAACAAGAAGCTCAGAAAATATTAGATGAAGCCAAACTTGAAGCAAAACAGATAATTGAAGCAGCAGAACAAAAGAGTGAAGAGATAATTGAACAAAATAGAAAACAGGGATACGATCAAGGATATGAAGATGGTTTTGCAAAAGGTTTAGAAGAAGTTAAACATTTGATTGAAAGATTGCATAAAATAATTTCTGAAGTTATTGCAAAGCGTCAGGAAATAATAGAAGGAACAGAATATCAAGTAATATCAATTGTTCTGTTGATTGTAAAAAAAATTATAAAAATAATCACTGAAAATCAAAAAACTGTAATAATAAACAATGTAGTTGAAGCATTGAAAAAAGTAAAAGGTTCAAAAAATGTCATTATTAGAGTCAATCTTGATGACATAGCAATGGTTACCAAACATAAAGAAGACTTTATTAGAATGATAGAAGGGTTAGAGGGAATTCAATTCTTAGAAGATTCATCGATAGAACGAGGTGGTTGCATTATTGAAACTGACTTTGGTGAAATAGACGCTAGAATCTCATTGCAGTTGAAAGAGATTGAAGATAAGATACTTGAGCTTATGCCGATCAAAAAAAGAATGATAGAGGAGTCTAAATAACAATGTCAGTATATGATAAATATGAACAAACCATAATGACAATTGACCCCATCAAATATAGAGGAAAAGTAAAAGAAGTAAGAGGATTTCTAATAAAAGGAAATGGCCCATATGCTCAAGTAGGAGAGATTTGCAAAATATATCAAAATAAAGAAGATCCAAATGATTTTGATCACTATATATCTTCTGAGGTCGTTGGTTTTAATGAAAAAGAAATGCTTTTGATGCCACTATCCGATATGGTAGGAATCGAGCCAAATCAGGTAATAATTGCAACAGGTGAACCTTTATCTATACCTGTATCAGAAAAACTATTGGGAAGAGTATTAAATGGGATGGGAACACCTATTGACAATCTTGGAGAGATATTTTCACCAATTAGATACCCCATATTTAATAAAGCTCCATCTTCCCTAGATAGAAAAAGGATAAAAACTAAATTAGCGGTAGGGGTAAAGGCGATTGATATCCCACTAACCTTAGGAAAAGGTCAAAGAATAGGCATATTTGCAGGTTCTGGTGTGGGTAAATCAACTCTTTTGGGTATGATCGCACATTATACAGAGGCAGATGTCAATGTCATTTGTCTTATAGGGGAAAGAGGGAGAGAAGTAAAGGAGTTCATCGAAGATATTTTACAAAAGGAAGGTTTAGCGAGATCAGTTGTGGTAGTAGCGACATCTGACGCATCACCTTTGGAAAGAGTTCGTTCTATTTATGTTGCTCAAACTATTGCAGAATATTTTAGAGATGCTGGCAAAGATGTCCTTTTAATGGTAGACAGTATTACAAGATTTGCCTGGGCTCAAAGGGAGATTGGTCTTTCAATAGGAGAGCCTCCTGCCACAAGAGGATATCCCACCTCTGTTTTTACACTTTTACCTAAAATATTTGAAAGAGCTGGTTGCTCAGATAAAGGTAGTATTACAGGTATATACACGGTTTTAGTAGAAGGAGATGATGTTAATGAACCAATCTCTGATACAGTAAGAGGGGTACTAGACGGTCATATCGTTCTCTCAAGAAATCTTGCTGAAAAAGGGCAATATCCTTCAATAGATGTATTAAAATCAATTTCAAGATTATTTCCAACTATTACCGATAAGGAGCATAAAGAACTAGTGAAGAAACTAAGGCAGATTATTGCCATATATTCTGAGAATGAAGATTTAATTTCTATAGGTGCATATCAAAAAGGAACAAATAGAGATATTGATTTTGCAATAGATAAAATAAAGGATATTTATTCATTTTTAAGTCAAGATGTTTCTGAAGGTTATAGCTTTGATGAAAGTTTGATGCTGTTAAAAAGATTATTTGAGTCTGAAGTTGAAGAAAATGAAGATAATTATTTATGAAATCTTATAAAACATAGATAATTAAGTGATCAAACTAATGAAATTATTAAGGTAATTTTATGAGAAATTTTTCTTATCGATATGAAAAAATTCTTCATCTTAAGAGTTTTATAAGAAAGCAAAGAGAATTAGAATTTAGTGAAATTGCCTTGATAATTGAGAAGATGAGGGAAAAAATATTGGAGTATAAGGAATTTTTGGAAAATCCTCCTCAAATTTCAGATAGTAGCTTAGATCTTGAATACAGAAGATATTTTGATGCTATTGCAGCTGAAATAAAATTTTTAGAAAATGAGATTGAAAAATTAACACCAGAATATAATAGAAGAAAAGAAAAATATATTGCTGCAAAGAAAGAAGAAAGAATACTAGAAAAACTCAAAGAAAAAAGATATAAAAGTTACATTACAGAATATTTCAAAGAGGAATCAAAAATACTTGATGAAATATCAACTAGAAAGTTTTACGAAAGTTAAAAAATATATGAAAGAGATTAATAGTATATAGATAAATATTATAAATATATAGATGGATATTATAAAGAAATTATGAAATTGGCGGTACATATATGAAAGCTAAACATGGATTTACAGTTATGTTTTTATTGATTTTATTGATAATAGTTCTTTTTGCTGTTGTATATTGGTTTAATTATCTTGGACTTGTTAATTTACCTAGAGCTTACAGTAAAATTGTATCAAGAATTCCAGCTATATCTTATGGAAAAGATATCACTGATCCTTTTTTACTTGAGAAAGAATTTTATGATAAATTAAAAATATCATATGAATCCCAATTTACTCAATTAAAGCAATTTGAAGAACAATTGAAATTAAAAGAAGAACAGACAAACGAAAAAGAGAAAGCCATATCTGAATTGGAAGCTTCTTTAAAAGAAAAAGAAGAAAATATTTATAGGAAATTAAAAGAATACGATGATTATAAAGAGAATATCAAAAAAGAGGCGATTCAGTTTATTAACATGCCTCCTGCGGAAGCTGTTAAGATACTGAACAATATGGATATTCTTAAAGTTGTAGATATTCTTCGAGCTATGGATGAATACTTTGCCTCAATTGGTGAAACATCCTTGGTTCCTTATCTTGTAAGCTTGATGCCACCAGACAGAGCAGCAAAGTTAAGTGAATATAAGATTGAGGGATCTACAACTTTTAGTCCAGCGCCATAAGAAGCCAAACAAGGAGGAATTGTCATGCTAACTCTTCCCAATATTCAGAAGATGGAATTGGGGGGGGAAGATTCAACTCGTTTGATTAAGAGGACTAAATCTGATGCTAAATCAAATGTGAAATTTGATGACTTGTTAAAGGAAGATGAACAAATACTAAGTCCTATTAAAAAGCGAGTAAAAGAGGGAGATATTGCAAAATCATGGATGAATGCTCAAATCATCCAAAATATTGAATCTGGCTTAAGGCGCAAGGATGCGGACCAATTTCCAGGGAAGGATACAAATTTTAAGACATTTTTAACAGAAAAGCTTACCTTAAGAGGTAAAACAAACCTTACTTTACATGAAAATGCTTCCGACTTAAGTAAAATTAATTTGGATGAGACCCTTGAAGCTCATTTTGAAAATCAAAGAGGTGAAATTCAAAAAAATCAAGGGTTAAAAGAAAATGGATCGCTGAAAAATATTAAAGGCAAAAAGGATTTTGAAGCTTTAAAAGAAAAGTATTTTTCAAGTCCAAATGATGCTATTCACATTCATACATCAGATTCAAAAATTAACAGACGAAAATTTATTGGTACCCATAATTTTATTGATACCGAAGATTCACAATTAAAAAGAGAAGATGAAGCTTATAATCTTTCAGAAAGCATCGAGCAAAATGGTTTTCAACAGTCTGACAACTTTGAAAATAGCAGTAGGATTGGATCAAAAAATCTAATAGGTTTTCCAAAAAATGAAAAATCTGAAAACTTTACAGACGATCTTTCCTCTATTAATTCCAAAGCAAAATCTGATTTGTCTAATTTAAACTTAAATCTTGATTTTATTTTGGATGATTCTACCATAAGTTTTAACAAGTTTTCATCGAATCAAAATAGGATTGCAGAGCCTATATTACGTCATTTAGCACAAAATATTTCACAAAATTATTCTATATCTTTAGACAAACTAATCAACTCATTTGATAATATTAGTTTCAAGCCTTTGGAATCTGGTTTTGCTTTAAAGATGAGATTATATCCAGAGGAACTTGGCGAGCTTGAATTGCATCTTAAAAAAGAGGGATTGAATATATCTTTGGTAGCTTTTGTTATGAATGATGAAGCGAAGCAAGTCATGATGAATGACACACAAAATCTTTCCAATTTTTTTATGAATCAAGGGTATAATCTTGAGCAGATAATGGTCGAAGTTAAAAATGATAACCAGAATCAAAATTTCGAGAATTTTGATAAAATTATAGCTGAGAATAAAAATACATTTAATTTAAAAGAAAATGATGAAATTCTACCCGAGAAGAAAAGCATTAGTAGTATTAAAAAGTTTGGTTACTTCAAGGGAATTGGTAGACTTATAAATAAGTATGTCTAACTTGAAACTCAAGATTATATAAAAAAGGAGAAAAAATGAGTGGTTTAACTTCAATAAATACCTATCAGAGTAAAGAAGAATACGCAAAAACTCAACTTTTAGTTGAATCTTTCAATAAATCTTTAATGGTTGATGGTAAAGAGATAAAACATGAGCTTGGTAAGGATGACTTTTTAAAGCTTTTAATTGCTCAGTTACAACATCAGGATCCAACTAAACCTCTTGAAGATAAAGAATTTATAGCTCAGATGGCTCAATTTTCAAGTCTTGAGCAGATGAAACAGGTCAATGACACATTAGCTCTTTTGAATCAAGGTTTTTTAGTGAACCAAACATTAGCATTGCTAGGAACTGAGGTTAATGTTCAGACTCCTTATGGTGTAGACACTGGCATAGTTGAATCCGTTATTTTTGAGGGCGGAATTCCAAAAGTTTCAGTAAATGGAAATCTTTATCCAACATCATTTATATTTTCTATTGGATTACCACAAGGTTACCCAATACAGAATGAATCTGTAAATAAGAATAATAAAGTAGATGAGCAAAATATATCTAATGATACTATTGAATCTGAAACCGAGTATTCAAATCAGGTAAGTAATACTTCAAATACATCAAACACTACAAATGAACCTAATACTGCTACTTCATATGAAGAAAATGAAAGAAATTAAATAAAAAAAGGAGTTTATTATGATGCGATGTTTATATGCAGGAGTTGCTGGATTACAAAATCATCAAGTTAGAATGGATGTTATTGGTAACAATGTATCAAATGTTAATACATATGGGTATAAGAAGAACAGAGTTAGTTTTCAAGATTTATTATACCAAAATATGTCTGGTGCAGCTGCACCAACCGTAGAAGTTGGAGGAATAAATCCAAAACAGGTTGGTCTTGGAATGTCTATAGCTCAGATAGGTACCATATTTACTCAGGGCGCCCTTCAGACAACCGGAAGGAACCTAGACCTCGCGATCACAGGTGAAGGTTTTTTTATTTTGAAAAAAGGTGAAAATGTTTTTTATTCAAGATCTGGAGTATTTGGTATTGATAAAGATGGTGTTTTGGTTAATCCCGCAAATGGTTATAGAGTACAAGGATGGAATGCAGAATTTGTTGATGGTAAATATGTCATAAATACTGCTAACCCTATAGGTGAAATACAAATACCAGTTGGAGGTAAATCTCCAGCAAAAGCAACAACTAAAATAGATTATAAGTCAAACTTAAATTCAGAAACACAACCACTTCCAGTAGGTAGAGAACCAACTGCTGATGAAGTCGCTGCATCTGTTCATAAAACAACGATTGATATTTTTGATTCAAAAGGTAATAAACATCAATTACAACTATCATTCACTAGAGTTCCTGGTACTGTAAATCAATGGACATGCCAAGCAACTTTACTTGATTTACCGAATGTATCAGTTCAACTAGATGTTCCTGGTGCAAATATAAATGATTCTAATACAGTTTCTCTTATATTTAATAATGAAGGTGCTATAATTGGAGTAAGCGACAATCCAAATGAACCAGGGGCTCCTTCTGATCTTTCAAACATTGGTAATTTGATTGCAAATGCCACATTTACTCTTCCTGATGGCCAACAGCAAGCTATAACATTAAATCTTGGAACAAGTGGTCAATATGATGGAATAACACAGTTTGCATCACCCACAACTACAAAAGCAGTAGATCAAGATGGTTATGGTATGGGTTATCTTGAAACATTTGTTATAGATAACCAAGGTGTAATTACTGGAATTTATTCAAATGGAGAAAAACTACCGTTAGGTCAAATTGCCCTTGCTACCTTTACAAATCCTGAAGGACTTCAGAAAGTTGGTGACAATGATTTTGCCCAAACAATTAACTCTGGCACAGCTAATGTATCTGCTGCAAATACTGCTGGGAAAGGTGCTCTAGTTGCTGGTGCCCTTGAAATGAGTAATGTTGACTTATCCGAAGAATTTACTGATATGATTGTAACCCAAAGAGGATTTGAAGCAAATTCCAAGACTATTCAAACAGCAGATCAGATGCTTCAGGTAATTATGGGATTGAAAAGATAAAATTAATATAAAAATGCTTTGATAATCTATTAAAATGTTGTAAATATATTTTTAGTAAATTTGTAGGGGGAGCATAGCAATTTAAGGAAAAGAAATAAATTGTAGTGCTCCCTTTTATTTTTTATTAGATTAAGGATGAATAATGTTAAAAGAGGAAAGGATGGTTAAATTAACTAGACTTAATGGTACATCTTTTTACTTAAATCCTCATTTAATTGAATATATAGAATCAGTTCCAGACACACTTATTTCCTTGTTAAATGGTACGACTTTATATGTAAAGGAGAAACCTGAAGAGGTTATAGATAGGATTGTAGATTATAGAAGAAGAATTGGTATATTTAAGAATGAATTATAAAACTAAAAGTTTTTGATTGGAAGTTTTTCTTTCTATCAAAATAATATAAAGATGTAAGATATAGGAGGAATTAATGCTTGATTTAGCTTCAGCAATAGGATTAATAGCAGCATTTGTAATGCTTATATTTGGTATTATTTCTGCAGGTGGACCAGGAGGACTTCGATATTTTTTCGATCCAGCATCAATTTTTATAACCTTTGGGGGTGGGCTTGCTTGTGCTTTGACATCTGTTCCACTTTCAAGATTTTTATCTATACCAAAATATTCAAAATTCGTATTTAGAACGCCAGTTTTTGACCCAAGTTCTATCATTAAAATGCTTATAACATTTTCTGAAAAAGCAAGAAGAGAAGGAATTTTGGCTCTAGAAGATGATATAGCAGAACTTACCGATCCATTTTTGAAAAAAGGGATACAGCTTGTTGTTGATGGAACAGAGCCAGAAAAGATAAAAAATGTACTACAGATAGAAATGGATAAAATACTAGAAAGACATTCACAAAATCAACTTGTTTTTGATAAACTCGACAGCTTTTTCCCTGCATTTGGTATGATAGGTACTCTTATAGGACTTGTCCTTATGTTGACTCAGTTAAGTAATAAGGAAGCTTTAGGTAAATCTCTTGCGACAGCTCTTATAACCACATTTTATGGAACTGTCGGAGCTAACATTATCGCACATCCATTTAAAACAAAGCTTGAAGATAGAGACACTCAGGAGATACTTATAAAAGAAATAATGCTTGAAGGGATATTATCTATTCAAGCTGGTGAAAACCCAAGAATTTTAAAAGATAAACTTGTCTCTTTCTTATCTCCAGCTTTAAGAGAGGCAATAAGTAAAGAGCTTGGTGAATAATTTATAAAACAGGAATAGAAATGGGCAAAAAAAAGGAAAAACCAGGTAAGGCTCCTTCCTGGATTACAACAATGTCGGATTTAAATAATCTACTTCTTTGTTTTTTCATATTACTTTATGTCTTGACAGATGTTCAGGTTGAAAATATTCCAAGATTTTTTCCTTCTCCATTTAAAGGTGGTCTTGGACCAATGTCTGGCGGAAATGCTTTAGAACCTGGGCAACTTGCTGAAATGGGCTCAAGGATAGAGTCACTTCCTTCTAGTGAAAAAGGTCAAAGTCTAGCAAAAGCGGTGGAAAAGGCAGTATCTTTGTTTCAACCAGAGATACTTGCCAAAAAAATGAAAATACAGTTAGAAGAAAGAGGAATAGTCATAACTCTTGGTTCAGATTTTTATTTTAAACCAGGATCAGCAGAATTAAACCAAAACGGAATAGAGGTTTTGCAAAAAATATATAAAGCTTTTGAGTTACTACCAAATAAAATAAGGATAGAGGGTCATACAGATAATACAATGATACCTTTTGGAAGTGAGCTATCAAAACAGTATCCAACAAATTGGGATTTGTCCTCAAAAAGAGCTATCAATGTCTTACTTTATCTTGAATTTTTAGGGATTCCATCTAAAAGATTATCCGCTGTTGCTTATGGAGACACAAGACCCATCGAAACAAATGAAACACCAGAAGGAAGAGCTTATAATAGAAGAGTAGAAATCGTTATTATGAGAGAAGAAGACTGAATTTTATTTTTGTTTTTTTATCTATTGACTTTATAAGTATTTGTTTTATTAATAAAAAGGTTAAATAATAATGTTTATAACTATTGTATTTTGTATACCATAGCTAATTAAGTAAGATAAGGAGAAACAGGATGGGGGATAAAGATAAATTAGATGATTTAAATTTTGAAGATGAAGCCGAGTTAAATGAGACTGAAGCTGGTGCTGGTGAAGGTGAAGAGAAGAAACCAGCGGAGAAAAAAGGATTTAAAGGTTTATCTTCTGGTATAGTTAGAATACTACTATATATTATAGGTATCATTATTTTAATCGCAATATCTGTTACAATCTCTTATCTTGTAGCCTCAAAAACAGCTGAAAAACCAGACAAGATTAGTATCGAACAAACATATAAGAATGTTACTCCTCCTTATGATACTTTAAGATTAGCCGATTTTACTATTAACACTTCAGATATTGATGAGCAGCATGTCATCCGTGTTACAATAGCCCTAGCTTACACTCAAAAAGATGCAGCTGTTAGTGCTGAACTAGCTCAAAGAGAAGCTCAAATAAGAGACATAATAAATAGAATATTGAGTGCTAAAAGAAAAGATGAAATTGATTCTATTGAAGGTAAAGAAAACTTAAAAAATGAGATTAAAAATGCTATAAATAATATTTTAGTAAATGGTAAAATAAAAGATGTTTATTTCATTGATTTCTTTATTTCATAAAAAAGAAAAGGTTTTGGTGGAGTTAATATGACAGAAGTCCTGTCACAAGATGAGATAGATCAACTATTATCTGCTATTAGTGCTGGTGATACTACTATTGAAGATGTTTCAAAAACAACAACCCAAAAAAAGATTAGAATATACGATTTTAAAAGACCTTCCAAATTCTCAAAAGATCAACAGAGAGCCATTCGAATGATTTATGATTCTTTTGCCAGACTCTCTCAAACAACTTTATCTGCTATTTTGAGAGCACCTGTGCAATTTCATGTTGCATCTGTCGATGAATTAACTTTTGAAGAATTTACAAGGTCGATCCCTACTCCGACCACTATGGCAATAATTAACATGGATCCTCTTAAAGGTTCTGCTATTTTTGAGATAGATCCAGCCATTACATTTGCAATAATAGATAGAATTTTTGGCGGAAAAGGTAAAACGACTCAAAAAATAACGAGAGAATTGACAGATATTGAACAAGCAGTAATGGAAAATATTATTGTAAAGTTGCTTTCAAATTTAAGGGAATCATGGGCAAACTATGTTGATTTAAGACCAAGGCTTGGAACTATAGAGGTAAATCCGCAGTTTGCTACAATCATAGCGCCTACACAGATGACTACACTAGTAACTCTCGAGACTAAGATTGGTGAAAATGAAGGTATGAGTAATTTCTGTATTCCAGCTTTAACTTTGGACCCTATCATTGGAAAACTTACTCCTACATATTGGTTTTCTTCATATAGAAAAGGAAAAGGATCAGAATATTTTATTTATTTGAAAAAAAGAATCGAGGATATACCTTTAACTATAAAAGCCGAATTAGGTTCTACAAAGATTAGATTTGGTGATGTATTAGATTTAAAAGTTGATGATATTGTAGCTTTTCATAATGTAAAAGTGACCGATGATATAAATATAAAAGTTGGAAATCATACAAAATTTCTTGGAAGACCTGGTATTTTTGATTCCAAGCTATCTGTCCAAATAACAAAAGTCCTTGAATCTCCAACTTTTGAAGATATATTATCCGAGGAGGAAGATAATGGGTGATGGTGCTCTTTCTCAAAGTGAAATAGATGCTCTTTTGCAAGGTACCGATAGTTTTCTAGATATGTCTTCTGGTGGTCCAGAATCTTCTGCATTAAATGAAAATGATATCGCTACATTAAAAGAAATTTTAACAGCTATGATTGATGCACAAAGTACTACTTTGAAGATTTCTACAAATAGTGATGTTCAAATTTCTAACCCTAAAATTGATATTATCTCAAAAGATGGTCTTGCTACTTTATTACCATTTCCAGTATTGCAGGTAAGTTTACCATTTGAAGATGAATTACCTGGATTTAATTCTTATATCTATAAAGTGTCTGATGCCCTTTTACTTGGTTCTAAAATGATGGGACAGGAAAGTAAAGAACTAACCGAAATGATTTCTTCAGCAGTTTCCGAAGCTACTTCTCAAATAATTGGTTCATCTATTACTTATTTTTCAAATACTTTTAAGATACATATCAATACTGGTTCACCACAACATCTACAGGCAAATACATTTTCAGATTTAGTATTACCTTCTGACGATGTAATCGTATTTATTACTTACAATTTTAAAATTGATAGAACTGTAACAACTTTATACCATGTTATTTCTCTTTCAATAGCTCAAGTTTTATCAAGCTTGAAACAGGGAACTAAACCATCAGCAAGACAACAGGAAAGAGTTGAAGCAGTTAAAAGTTATGAAATGCCTTCTGAAGCTAAAACAAAGGCTACAAGAACATATCAACCAGCTGCTTTTTCAAAACTTGAACCAGTTCTTTCAGATGAAGAAAATAAAAACATCTCATTACTTTTAGATGTTGAAATGGAAGTTACTGTTGAACTTGGTAAAACCCAAAAGACGATAAAAGAAATCCTATCTATGGGTGAAGGTACTATTATAACACTTAATAGATTGGCAGGTGAAACTCTTGATGTTCTTGTTAATGGTAAACCTATAGCAAAAGGTGAAGCGATAGTTATAGAAGAATATTTTGGTGTAAGAATAACAGAGATTTTAAGTAAAGAGGCGAGAATATCTTCTCTCAAATAAAATTATATGGAAAAAATTTTAAAAATTTTTACAAAAAAAAAATTGTTTTTTATAATATTAGTTCTATTAATTTTTGTCTTCTGTACTCAAATATTTAGCCAAGATAACGGGAAAAATGCCCCCCAAGAACAAAACATTGATGTAATAAATAAAAATCTTTCTGATCAAAATACTGTTACTGAAAAAAAAGATTCAAATTCAATTGCTTCTTTCTTTTTAAGAACCCTGATAGTATTAATAATTTTGGTTGTAATCTACTTCTTCATTAAATATAGATTTTCAAAATCTGTAGAAAATAAATTAACAGATAAAAATTTTTCAATTTTATTGAAACAACAGATTTCTAAAAATATCTCTTTAGCTGTGTTGGAATTTTTCGGATCCTATTATATAATTTCAATAGGTAATGATATTAACATTTTGGAAAAAATTGAAAATCAAGAAACTATCGATGCAATTAAATTGGAAGCTGGAAAGGAGCAACCAAAAAAAACTTTTTTAGAATATCTAGGATTTTCTGCTACTAAAAGTGAAAATTCTAATGTGATTTTAAAATTCAACCAATTAAAAGAAAAGATGAATAACATAAAAAAAGGCAACAGAGAATGAGTGATAATGTTCGATTTCAGATTTCCAGATATAATCCAAATGCTGTAATAATGATCAGTGGAGATATCAATAATAAATCATTTTTTATAATACAAGAAGGATCTGTTAGGCTTTCAAGTCCTCTATCAAAGATTATTGATGATATAGATACTGATCTAGTAAAAGGGGATTTTTTTGGCGTAGAATCTTGTATGGCAAATTTACCAAGGATAGAAGGAGCAATAGCTACTTCTCCAACCACAATTATTTCAATTCAAAGAGAACAATTTTCAGCACTTATACAAAGGTCCCCAACTATACCTATAAAGATAATTAAATCATTCTCTGAAAAGTTAAGAAAATATGATCATTTCATAGCCTCTTTATCATTAAAAGCAATTAATCAATCTAATATTAATGAAGAAGATACAATCTATTGTAATGCTAAATACTATGAACAACATTCGAAATTTCCTTTCGCTTATAAAATCTATTTAACTTATTTAAAGCATTACCCTAGTGGGAAATATTCAAATGAAGTCAAACAAAAAGCGGTAAACCTTAAACCATATATAGAAAATGTTCCTTTGGAGATAAAAGCAAATGGCTTAAATGCTAATGTTCCGAAAGATTTTCTATTGTTTGTAGAAGGTGAACCTGGAGATAGACTCTTTATCATTCAAAAAGGGAAAGTAAATATTACCAAAATAATGAATGATAAAGAGATACTTATAGCTGTATTAAAAGAAGGTGATATTTTCGGAGAGATGGCACTTTTAGAAAATAAACCAAGAACTGCAAATGCAATTACGGCAGAGGATTGCTCCTTTTTAATTGTAGAAAGGAAAAATTTCGATGCTATGGTTACAAGTCAACCGAGTTTAACAACTAAATTAATCACATTATTATCTGAAAGATCCTGGGTAGCATATAGACAACTTGAAAATTCATTGTTAGCTGAACCTATAGCAAAAATGTGGGATACTTTACTAATTCAACTTCAGAAGAATAGAGTTCTACCTCAAGATAATGCTAGTTTTACTTTCCCTTTTTCATTTGTTGGTCTTGTAAAGATGGTTGGACTTCCAGAACATGAAGCTCCAAGATATAAAACTGAATTTTTGCAAACAAAAAAATTCGAAGAGTATGAAGATAAAATCGTATGTAAGAATACGATGTTAATACAAAATCAGGTTGAATTTTATCAAAAAATGCTTTTGCGAAAAGAAAAGATTCAAAAATTTAAAGAAGAAACTTAAAGAAAAGGAGAAGTTGTTTTGTCATCTTTATTAGATCCTCGAAAAGTTCAAAAAGATTTAGTTATTCCGAAAGGCGCATTAATTTTCTCTTTTGAAGAAAATTTCAATAAATTAAATATGCTTGAATCTGGTTCGGTACAGCTATTTATTCAGATCGATAGTTCTAAGACCGAAAGATCCATTTGCATAGCAAAAGCAAAAAGACTTATATACCCATACACCTTATTTTTAGAAAATAAAATCCCTATTAAATTAATATCATCAGAAGAATCAGTTATAAATTCTTACCCATTTTTACAACATCCCATCTCATTTTTTTCTCAAAACTTTCAAATGGGCAAATCAATTATGGTCTCCATCTTATCTGACTTTAATGAACTTTTAAATCAATATAAATTGTTTTGTAATTATTGTATAAGTGTTGAAAAGCTTTACGATAATATCATCCTATATCTTTCTCTGTCTAGAATATATCAAAATCTAGTCATTTATTCTGAAGATTCTTTCAATATCTATAAAATTGCGAAAGAATATGAAACTTTATTTAATGAAAACAATGGTTTTTTCCCAGGACCAGATAATTTTACCTTTTTTGAAACGGACAATTCTAAATTCATAGGTAAAAAATACGAATTTATTTTAGATAAAGATTTGATAGATCAAACAATATTAAATCTTGGCTTAAGTTTTAGAAAGATAGATAATGAAGTTCAAAATAATATTTTTAAACAAAATCCAGATTTACCATATTCTATATGTAAATTAAGCAGTAAACAGGTAAATAACCTTATCATTTTGTTTAAAGAAAAGATAAAGCTTCTAGATTCAAAACTTGATAGACTCTTTTCAAATCAAAACAATTTGTTTTATATTTTATTAAAAGGAATTCAAGATAAATTTGGTAAAGAAAAGACAAAAGCATTTTTTGATTACCTTTATAAATACTATGAAAATTTCAGTGAAAGATATAAAGATCTTTTTCAACTAATATCACTTCCATTCAATCTTAATATAAAAGGCGATTTACTTTATCTTACTGAAAAGAAAGAAAAGAAGGTTGAACCTCAAATAACTAAGAAAGAAGCTAGTTCAGTAGATTCAATTATATCAGATATTTTAGAAGATAATAAAAGTGAAAGTTTTTCACTTGATTCAATAATATTGAAAGAACAAAAACCTACAACTTCTACTCAATCTAAAATTTTCAATGAATTATGTCATTTCGGGAAGATTAAAGAAGACGATTCAAAGCTTTTAGGTAAGGCTCTTGATGCTTTTGTAAAGTTATCAGACAAGTTAGCAGATAATGAAACAGTAAGAAAGATTCATAAGGCAATAAAGACAGTATATTTTAAGTTTTATCAATCTATTTTTTTAAGATACATTGAAGAGAAGAATCCTCCAAAGATAGCTGAGAGATTCCTGAAATTTGGGATTATCGACGAGAGACTCGTAAGTCCAGAAGATATGAACAGCATCATGGAGTTTTTAGATAATTCTAAAAATGATTATGAGATATATAACCCTATTGAATGGTTTACTTTAATATATAATGAAAAGATTGAACCATCGATTGATGAACTTGGGCAAAGCTATGCTGATATGGAAAGGGAGGAAGCAAAAAGATATAAAAAAAGTGAAGATTCCGATCTTCCAACTAATCTTAGGAAATTGAAATTTGAAATAGAATCTTTTTATCAGGTAGCATATAGAATATTGACTTCTTCTCCGTTGACTGCTATCCCAATCTTTTTTTCTGAAAATTTAAGGGGAGGCTTAAAAGATTCGATTTTATCAAAAGAAAAAATTGCAAACGAATTTAATCAGATAAGAGATCTAGATTATACCCTTTTTTTTAGAGAAGCCATATATACTCAAGGGGATACCTATGATATTTATAAAAAAGAAATCCTTCCCTATATAATTATATTACCAGGAATTGGTGATAGAGTCATAATGTGGCAGGATTGTGGTTCAAATAAATACATGCCTGCAAGATTTGTCTTTCCAGCAGTTTTTACTGGTTCTGATTTAAGCAAATCAATAGCTCAAGCATGTGCTACATTTAGATGGGAGAGCAATAAAACAATGAAGGGGCCTGGTTGGGCAGATGCTACTTCGGGAGGGATAACAGGACAATATCTTGATTATTTACAGAGTTACCAAAAGAGCAATGAGCTTTCGATGGAAGCAAAGCAACAACTTAGGGAATCTTTGAGTAAATTCAGAACAGACAGGGAAAAATTTGCAAATGATTATATCCAATGGATTTTCTTTGAATCACAGGGAATATTAAAATTGAATCTTCTTTTGAGAAGAATCTTTATTTTTGAAATTCCATTTAAAAAAGATATTCTACTTAAATTGCAAAGACTTCCAGCCTATGAAAAACTTGTAACTACATTTATAAACAAGAGAAAGATAGAACTTAAAACAAGTATCTCAAGATATAGAAAGTTTGAAGATGAAGAAGGAATTCTGCCTCCTGAAATACAAAAACATATGGAAATGCTTAAAACATAAATCTAATTTTCTATAAATTTCTATAAAGAGTTATCTTTTTAAAAATGAACTAATTTTTTCTAAAATTTTTTTTTAATAAAATTTCTTTTCAACTAAAACTTAAAAATAACTAAAGATATCCATTAAAAATTTACTAAAAACTCTTATTGTTTTCCTTTTAATTATTTAGCCGATATTTAAAAGAAAAGAAACCAGTTGAAATTTATTATAATAGTTCTATTTAATATATATAGATTAATAGATATAGATTTGGTTTAAAAAATCTTTTAGTCAAGGAGGGCTAAAAAGATGGGTAAATTAACAATAAATAATCTTACTAATTCTGGAATTGATGTTCAAAACTATATAGAACAACTTATCAAAATAAAATCCCAACCTATCGAAAATTTAAAAACTCAAAATGATTCTTATAGCAATAAAATTAAAAAACTAAATGAACTTCTCGATTTAATGAAAAAACTTCAGGATGTTTCTAAATCTCTGTTTGATTATAGATCACCTTTCGATGAAATGGTTGCGAAATCTTCAAATGAAGAATATTTTACTGCTATAGCATCTAGAGGAGTTGATATTGCAAAGAGAAGAATAGAAATTTTGCAAACTGCTAAAAGTTATAGAATTGCCAGCGATCCAATAGCTGTAGATACTAAAATAGGAAAGGTAAATTTCAGTATTCAGGTTGGTGACTCTATAAGAAGAATATCATTTGAAGGTGGAAGTATCATTGACTTAGTAAATGCAATAAAGGAACAGGCAAAAGATATCGTAAATGTAAATCTAACTTATAAGGATAAAGATACCGTTTATGTCTCTTTCGAAGCTAAAAAGGAAGGGGTAAATAGTAATATTGTATTTTCCGAAGAGATTCAACCAATATTTGAGCAGCTAGGGATATTAATAAAATCTCAAAAGTCTGAATCCACTCTTTTGAAGGTAAATTCAATTTTATTGGATTCAGGTAAACAAAATAAGGTTGATATCCCACAATCTATAAAAGGGCAAAAATTATTTGTAACATTTAATGTTCAAAAAAAGGAGTTTACTTTACCAAGTCCGACTCAAGTTCAAGTTCCAGAAGAAACTGGCTCTGGAACTCCTATAACTATAGATCCTCAAACAGTATATCCCGATCCAGTAAACGCAAGCCAGATAATAGATACATCTAATGTTTCAAATCAACCTATGCAGGTAAAAGTGATAGGAAGTGATGGTGAGAAAATAATAGAGATCAATTCTTCTACTCAAAATTTTACAATAGATAAGGATCAACTAGGAATAGGTGAGATAAAATCCATTGAATTTGTTAATAGCTCTAGCAATAGTTATACAATAAGTGATTTTACTGTAAAAAGCGTTCAGGAAAAGGAAGGTTTTGTTGCAAAAAATGTTATTTCAGAAGGTAGAAATGCAATAATAACCGTAGATGGAATTAGAATTGAAAAAGAATCAAATGTCATAGATGATGTTATTAAGGGTGTGACTTTAACCTTAAAAAAAGAAACTAAAGGAGAAGAAACATTATCTATTGAACCTAATACTGATTTTATGAAAGAAAAAATAATAGAGTGGGTAGGACATTACAACAATATGATTGATTTTATTGTTAATGAAACCAAGATCAATAGAGAAGGTGGAGAAAACGGAACGTTTGCTGGAGATACATCTTTTATGATGCTTCACAATACTATTCAGAGATTTATGCAATCTACTTATGGAGAAGGTCCATATAGGATGCTTGCACAACTCGGCATTTCAACTGGTAAACCAGGAAATACTCCAGCTCAAAAAGGTGGATATCTTGAGATAGATGAAGCTATGCTTGATAAGGCTTTAAAAGAAAATCCTTCAAAAGTCAAAGAATTTTTTGGTTTTGATTCTGATGGAGATAGAATTCCGGATAATGGTATTGGTCAGAGGATTTTCGATTACTTAAAAGGGATGACAAATTTTTCAGATGGAACTATCAAAAAGAGAACAGATTACTTTTCAACTTTGATTACTGGAAATCAAAAGAGAATAGAAACCTTAAATCGGCAGTTAGAGATTTATAGAGATAACTTGATATACAAATTTGCTGTCATGGAAAATCTTATCTCAAAACTTAAAAGTGATGGAAATTATATCTCAACTTATTTAGGGAATCAAAATGCAAATAGCAACAAATAAAATAAAAAATACTTTTATATTAATAACAACAGTATGTTTATTTATTTTTTTCTTCTCCTGTTCACAAGAGAATATGGAGCTTTTAAAGGCAAACAGATTGGCTTCAAGTGTACAACTTGAACCAAGACTTCAAGCTTATGAAATCTATCTTAGGTATGCTTCTGTAAGTCCACAGGCAAGAGAAGGTTTGCTTTCAGTATGCAAAAGCATTGGTATTTCTTATACTATAAATAGAGAGTTTAGGGAAGGTATCAGATACCTTTCTCAAGCCATAGAAATGGATCCAACTCAGTATATCGCCCATTATTATATCGGTGTATGTTACGCAAATCTATGGTCGACCGAAATGAATACCGAACTAAAGGAAGACTATAAGAAAAAAGCTGTTGCCCATTACCAAAGAGCCATAGAAATAGTTCCAACTCTAACTTCTGCGCATTATGGACTTGGTTTTTTCTATTTTGAAGCTTTCAATGATTATAAAAAAGCAAAGGATGAACTTTTAGAAGTCTTAAGACTTGAACCTAAAAATGTTAGAGCTCATTTTGTTTTAGCTCAGATAGCCTATCTTGAAGGAGATTTAGCCCTTGCAAGAGACTATTATGTTAAAATACTGTCTTTGATTTCAAAAAAGGATCCAAGAAGACAGACTGTATTGGATAACATTGCACAGATCGATAGAGAACTTGGAAACAAATAAAAATAAGATTAATGGCTATAGATGAATCTACTAAAAGCAAATGATATTGAGCATATTGTAGCTTTTGGTTCCATTCCTTATGAAATCTTAACTCATCAACAAAAGGTAAGCCTTCTATCTAACTTCGATTTTGATATCAATAGAATTTTCAATGCAGATATTAAACAGATAAGATCTATTTTGAAAAAGAAGAAATCTTTTGAATTAAACTTTAAAGAATACTATATTAAAGCAAAAGAGATAATCAAAAAAAAGAATTTTTTGACGATTGATTCAAAATACTTCCCATTTGATTGTTGGAAATCTGAAGATAAATCTAACTTCAAACAATGTCAACTTTTACCATTTGTTCTTTTTTATGAAGGAAATCCTCAAATCTTAAATCAGCCTAAAATAAGTATTGTTGGTACTAGAAATCCGGATGAGATATCTATTGATTTTACCAATCATGTCGTCAGTAATCTTAGAAAGGTTGTAGTTTCTGGATTTGCAAATGGGATAGACCACTATGCCCATCTATTTGCTATTTCAAATGATATTCCAACTATTGCAGTATTTGGATGCGGTGTAAATATTATATATCCTAAAAGCAATTTGGAATTATACAAAAGATTAAATGGTAAGGAATATCTTATATTATCTGAATTCCCAAATGATACAATTCCTAAAAAATACTATTTCCCTATAAGAAATAGGATAATTGCCGCTCTTGGTGAAAAACTCTTATGCGTTCAAGCTGGGAAAAAATCTGGTGCCTTGATTACAACAAAGTATGCAAAGGAATTAAATAAAAAAATATATGTCTTTTATCCCACAGAATTAAATGGTTTTGAAGGCAATAAAAATCTCTATCTTTCTAATGAAGCAAGCCTTTTATTCGGGGTGCATGACGGTAAATATTATGTCAAAAATCCATCATCTTTGCTAGAAAATATTGAAAAAAAGAGTCTTGATCTTGAAGAAACAATAATGGGTAAAGGATCCATAAAAAATGAATCGGATGAAGTCGAATTTCAATATAAAGACGACTCTAATGATTTTGCTTTATTTAAGGAAATATTTGACTACCCAAATAGAACACTAGAATATTATACTCAAAAAATAGGAAGAGATGTAAGAAATATCATTTTATCTTATGAATCCTTACTCAGTAAGAATTATATAAAGTCAGATAAATCTAACAGGATATATCCAAATTATTCTCAAAATGTCATAAATCTTATCGCAAAATAAATTAAATTTACTTGACAAAAGAACTCGTTAATATTAAAAACTTCAAGTAATAGGATTAATACCAAAATTTTAAGGGATTTTTAATGGCAAAGGCAGATTCTAAAAAGACCAGTGAAAACAATTTAAAGACTGATAATAAAAAGAATTCAAAAAAGACCAATGAAAAAGAAGTAAAAACCAATAGTAAGAAGAATGTTAAAAAGGTCAGTGAATTAAAGAATGAAACAAAGAATGAAACAAAGAAAGAATTAAAGATAAATATAAAGAAAGAATCTAAACAAAAGACAAAAAAAACAACGACACAAGAAAAAAGTGATGATATAAATTTAAAAAAAGATGAAGAAAGAAGTAGTACAAAAAGTTTAAGCAATAAAAAAAATCTAATAATAGTTGAAAGCCCGACAAAGGTTAAAACAATATCAAATTACGTAGGTAAAGACTTTGAAGTTGTTGCTACAAAGGGACATATAAGGGATTTACCTAAATATAGTCTTGCAATAGATATCAAAAATTCATTTGAACCAAAATATGAGACACCTAAAGAGAAGAAAGAGACGATAGATAAACTTGTCAATCTTTCAAAAAATAAGGAAAATATCTTTCTTGCGTCGGATAATGATAGGGAAGGGGAAGCCATCGCCTATCATGTAAGCGAGATTATTAAAGAGAAAAATGACCAAAACCTTAACTTCAAAAGGATAGTGTTTAACGAAATTACAAAGCCAGCGATACTTAATGCCCTTGAAAATCCAGGTGAAATAGATGTTAAAAAAGTAGATTCACAGAAGGCAAGAAGGGTTCTAGATAGACTTGTTGGTTATCAGGTTTCTCCAATCTTATGGAAAAAAGTCCTTAAAGGGATATCGGCTGGTAGGGTTCAAACAGTTGCTTTAAGATATATTGTCGAAAGGGAAGAAGAAAGGGAAAATTTTAAACCAACTCCATACTGGCCAATTTATGCGATTGTTGAGAAGAAATACAAATTTGAGCTTAAAAAAATTGATGATAAACCTTACGATAACAAAGAAATTAAGCAAAAGGAAGAAGCTGAAAATAGGATAAATAATCCAGATAAGCTAAAAGAAGGTAAGATAGATAGTCTTACAATAACTTCATCTTCAGCTAAAAATATCCCTCCATTTGTAACCTCGACTTTACAGCAAACTGCTTTCAGGCTTTTTAATTATTCTCCAAAAAGGACCATGTCTATTGCTCAAAAATTGTACGAAGGAGTAAGTGTCAGAAATGAACAAAAAGGTTTAATAACCTATATGAGAACCGATTCTGTAAGAGTATCTCAGATAGCAGTTTCGCAGGTAAAAAATTTTATAAGCGAAAACTATGGTTCAAATATGGTTCAAGCTATCTCAAATTATCAGTCAGATAGTAAAAATGTTCAAGATGCGCATGAAGCAATCCGACCAACAGATGTTTTTCTTAAACCTGAAGATTTAAAAAATTATCTTTCAAAGGAAGAGTATAATATATATGCAATAATATGGGAAAGATTTGTCTCAGCTTTTATGAAGCCCCCAGTATATAAAAATCTTACCATAAAGATGACTGCAAGAAATATGCTTTTTGAAATAAAGTTTAAATCTGTCGTCGAGAAAAACTCGCTTCAGATATTAAATTTGCTTAAACCAGATAGTAAAGATGAGGAGTTCCCAAACTTTAAAGAAGGGGATATAGTTAAAATAACAGATATAGAGATTATTGAAAAGATGACAGAACCACCTGCAAGATACGATGAGGCTTTACTTATTAAAAAGCTTAAAGATGAAGGTATAGGAAGACCTTCCACCTACGCTACGATACTAGATATCCTTTACAATAGAAACTATGTTGTTAAAGAAAACAAAAAACTAGTCCCAACCGAGGTTGGGAAACTTACTGTAAATTTTTTGAAAAAATATTTTGCAGATATTTTTGACTATGGTTTTACGGCTAAGATGGAAGAGAATCTAGATAAAATAGAAGAAGGTAAGTTAAAGTATTTAGATGTGATGACAGATTTCTACAGTAGATTTGAACCACTTATCAAGTCTACCGATAAAATGGAATCATTAAAAGAAAAACTTATCGTTAAGACTGGACTAAAATGTGAAAAATGTGGTGGTGATATGCTTATAAGACAATCTAAGAATGGGCAATTTTTAGGTTGTTCAAATTACCCTAACTGCACAAATACCAAAGCTTTATCCTATGGGGTTTGTCCAAAATGCAACAAAGGTTTTGTTGTTAAAAGATACTTTAAGAATAAAACATTTTTTGGTTGCACAACCTACCCAAAATGTGATTTTATAACCAACAAAAAACTCGATCTAATGAAATGCCCTAAATGCGGAAGCTTTATGTATAATGATGAAAATAAAAAAGCAATAATATGCTTAAATCCCGAATGCGACTATAAGATAGAGATTGAAAAAAATGATTTATAATTTTTAATATGGGACAGATCAAGATAATAGATGCTGTAGAGGTTTTTTGTAGCTACATTCAAAAGATAAAGCAGTACTCGATAAATACTTATCAAAATTACTATTCTGATTTAGTTGAATTTTCAAATTTCGCTCAAAAAAATTGGAAAATAGAGAACCTAAGCGATCTTTCAACCGAGGTTGTAAGGTCATTTTTGTCTGAACTTCGCTTACTTAAAAGGCAACCGACAACTTTAATAAGGAAAAGATCGGCAATTCACTCATTTATAAGATTTTGTGAGCAGAGAAACTTTATCCAAAGGGGAGTAATAATTTTTCCAAAAGGGTTTCGTGGAGAAAGGAAGCTACCTGAATTCTTTACTAAGTCTCAGATCTCTTCCTTCATAAATTTTTTAAAAACAAAAGTGGATGAAAATGATTATTATTCCTATAGAGACTACATTATAATCTTGCTTTTGACTTTTTGTGGAATTCGTGCATCTGAACTGATAATGATGAAAAAAGAGAATATCGATCTGAGTCATAATATTATAAAGGTTACTGGAAAGGGGAAAAAACAAAGGATTATCCCTTTCCCTGCCAACTTGAAAGATAGTTTCGAAAAGTATTTGAACCTTATAGATATTAACAATCTTGAGTATCTATTTTGCAATAAGAGAAAAATAAGATTGACTAGACGCGGTCTTTTTTATATATTATCTATAAGGATGCAGCAGTACGGTTCTTCTTTAAATATTCATCCTCATAAGCTAAGACATACTTTTGCGACACTTCTCTTAGAAAATGGCGCAGATATAAGGATGATTCAGAAATTTCTAGGTCATGAATCCATAGCAACAACAGAAAAATACACTCAACTAGATAAACAGAGGAAGATAGAGTTATATAAAAAGTTTCATCCTCACGCCTAAATGATGGGGAAAAATTAAAAAAAAATTAAATAATAAGAAATTGGAAGGGAAAATGGAAAAGATGCATGCAACGACAATTCTATGCGTTAAAAGAGATGATTCGGTATGTATGGCTGGTGATGGGCAAGTAACTCTAAGCAATATAGTCATAAAACATACAGCAAGAAAGATTAGGAAGATTTATAAAGATTCTGTATTGGTTGGTTTCGCTGGTGCTGTAGCGGATGCTTTTGCACTTCTTGAAAGATTTGAAGAGAAACTAAATAAATATTCTGGAGATCTTCAAAGGGCTAGCTATGAACTTGCAAAAGAATGGAGAACAGATAAGATTTTAAGAAGACTCGAAGCCATGATGATAGTTGCAGACAAAAATGATCTTTTCTTGCTTTCAGGCTCGGGTGAAGTAATAAAACCAGATGAACCTATTGTAGCCATAGGTTCAGGTGGTCCTTATGCCTATGCAGCAGCAAGAGCATTATATGAAAATACTGACTTGAACTCAAGGAAAATATGTGAAAGCGCCATGAAAATAACTTCAGATATCTGTATTTATACAAATTCTAATATCATTATTGAGGAGATTCAAAGTGGAAAATAGTAATATTGAAAATAAAATGGAATTAACAAAAGAAAGTTTAAATAGCAAGATAGATTTGGACAATCTTACACCAGCCGAAATAGTCAAGATGTTAGATAAGTATATAATAGGACAGGATAAGGCTAAAAAAGCAGTTGCAATAGCATTAAGAAATAGAAGCAGAAGGAAAAAACTGCCAAAAGAAATGAGGGATGAGATAATACCTAAAAACATAATCCTTATAGGTCCAACTGGTGTTGGAAAAACTGAGATAGCACGAAGAATAGCCCAGCTAACAGGTGCACCTTTTATAAAAGTAGAAGCAACAAAATATACAGAGATCGGTTATGTCGGTAGGAATGTCGAACAGATAATAAGAGATCTGATGTCAAATGCTGTGTCTTCTGTTATCAAAGAACAGATGGAACTTTTTAAGGAAAAAGCAAAAGAAAAGGTCGAATCCATTATTTTAAGCAAATTGATGCCTTCAGATGATGAACCTTATGCCACTTCCGATGGAAGAATAGAGGTGGTTGGTGAAGTAAGTAAAAAACCAAGTACAACCTATGAAAAGATAAAAGAACTATACAATCAAGGTAAATTCGATGATAAGATCATAGAAATAGAGGTAAAAGAGAGTCAAAATTTGGGAGATATGTTTAATATCCCAGGTATGGAAGATATTGGTGTTGCAATTGGTGGGATATTTCCTCCATTTGGTCAGAAGAAGAAGAAAAGAAGAGTAAAAGTCTCAGAAGCGAAGAAGATCCTAGAAGAGATCGAACTTGAAAAGATGGTAGATAAAGATTTAGCAGCTGAAATAGCCAAAGACAAAGTTGAAAACATGGGGATTGTCTTTATAGATGAGATAGATAAAATCATTGGCGGAAGATCAGAAAGTGGTCCAGATGTCTCAAGGGAAGGAGTTCAAAGAGATTTACTACCTATTGTCGAAGGTACAACAGTCATGACAAGATATGGACCTATAAACTCAGATCATATCCTTTTCATTGCAGCAGGTGCATTTTCATTTCACAAACCGTCGGATTTGATACCAGAACTTCAGGGAAGATTTCCTATAAGAGTAGAATTAAATCCTTTGACTAAGGAAGACTTCAAAAGAATATTAGTGGAACCAAAAAATGCCCTTATCACTCAATATAAGGCACTTTTAAAGACCGAAGATGTCGAACTTGAATTTACAGAGGATGCCATAGATTATATAGCCGAGATTTCAAGTGATGTTAACACAAAGACAGATAATATTGGTGCAAGAAGACTTCATACCATAATGGAACTTGTTTTGGAAGATCTTCTATTCAAAGCAAATGAATATGCTGGGCAAAAATTCGTTGTAGATAAGAGTTTTATACAGTCTAAGGTTTCTGATGTCTTTGAAAAGAAAGATATAATGAAATACATACTATAGTAAAAGGCTACTAAAAGAAAAAATTTCTACTACAAGATTAGATTAAAAAACAAGAAGAGCTATTACTATTATTCCAAGAGCTATCCTATACCAACCAAAAATGTTAAAGTTATGTTTTTGAATAAACCTTATGAATGCTTTAATCACTACTAAAGCTACGATAAAGGAAAATAAAAATCCAACTATCAAGGTATAGATCATTTCATTTGTAAATGCTATCTTTGCGTCAAATATAGAAAAGACTCCTGCACCGACTATAGTAGGAATGGCAAGGAAAAATGAAAATTCAGCTGCATTTTCTCTAGATAATCCTACAAGAAGTCCTCCGATGATGGTAGCAGCAGAACGGGAAGTCCCTGGAATCATTGCAAGTACTTGAAAAAGTCCAATAAGTAGCGCTTTTTTTAACGAAAGATTACTCATAATATTTTGCTTTTCAGCAGTTTCACTAGCATTTTCACTAGCAGATCCACTCCCTATTTTTTCACCGAAATTTCTCTTAGTATTTAAAAATTTTTCTATCATTATCAAAGCAACACCATAGAAAATCAAGGTAATGCTTACTGTAATAGGGTTAAAAAGCTTTTCAGAAATGAAATCCTTAAACAAAAAACCAAAAAAAATGGCTGGAATAAATGCAATTATTATGTAAAGCCAAAGATTCAACTTTTCTTTATCAAACCTAAAACCTTTATTAATAGGCCAGAGCTTTTTGAAATAGATCAAAATGACAGCTAAAATTGCCCCGCTTTGTATTGCAACCTCAAATATATTTGTAAAGGCAGTATTATCGGAAAGTTTCATAACTGCATCGAGTAATATCAAATGTCCCGTGCTACTAATAGGTAAAAATTCTGTCAATCCCTCTACAATCCCGAAAACTGCACTTTTAATAAGCGATAAAATCATCCTTTTTCTCCTACTGTTGACCTTTAAGCTCTTTTATCTTTAAAATAAAAACTTCAACCTATAATCTTCAATCTGTAACCTAAAATCCTTTATCTTAAATTTTCTACCTCTTTTTGATTATATCTTACTGATATTTCTAACTCTGATATCTCTAAGTACGCTTTATCTAATCAAAATTAAATCTATTGTAAATATTTTTCTCTTTTTCTTTCTTTTTCTCTTCCTTTTTCTTATGCCCAGACCGCCCCACCACCCACCCAAAAAGATAAAGGGAGGGAAAGGGAGAGGGGGAAATTAAGGAATAGTATAAAAAAATAGAGGAAATGGAAGAAAATGGAAAAATGGACAACTTAAAGTGTTTGAAAATATTCTTTAATTTTTAATGACATTAATTTTCTTCTTATTTCTAAAAATTCTTGATAATGTTTAGCATCCATTTCAAAAATATCTTCTGGAATACAATGCATTTTCATATTTTGTTTTAACTCATCAAGTGATACTATCCCACCATATTTTAATCTTGAGCCATTGCATTGATCTAATATTTCTTTAAAATAAACATCTGGTGCTTTGGAACCAATAGTAATATTTATTTCACTTTGAGCCATTACATAGTTAGCTATTTGATTGTACATTCCTTTATCAAAACCTTGTTTTTTTAAATATTCCCTAGGAAATAAATGATGTACATCTCCTTTTAATGTTATTAAATCTTGAACTGTTATATCTTTAGATAAAAAGCCTTTGTCATTATTTTTAACTTGTGATGCTAAATATACATGAAATAATGGACTACTAGCTACTGAAGTATTCATTTGTTGAGGCAAACTTAAATCCCAAAAAGCATCTGATAACTCAGCTTCCAATGTATTTTTTATATAATCTTCTGGATTTTCAGCTATCTTTTTAATATCATAGTCAAATTGAGATTCAGCAGAACCTGAATATCGGCTTGTTAAGACAGATAAAACAAACCATTTTCTTACTAAAGATTCTATAATGGCTTGGTTATAACCTAACTCTTTTAAAGTCAAATAAAGAACATAGGAAAAATTTACTGCATTTTTTGATCTTATCATTGAACTATCAATAAAGCCAGCTGAACGGATTATCATTAAAAATTTTTTAAAATTGCTTTCGTTTATATAATCTTTAATACCAAGAGAAAGCATATCAAAAGATTTTTCTGCAATTTCCTCTTCATAATCTCGAGTTTCAAAATTACGACCAGATAATAAAGCTACTAAATCTTGTATTTTTCCTCTTTTAAATTTATATGTAAAGGCAACTCGAAGCATATCGGTATATAAAGGGTCGTATAAATCACTATTTTCATCTTTTAACCAAGACATTTTTTGAAAATATTCGGTTTCTGTGAAATCCTTATCTTTTTCAATTAATTGATAATAAAAATCTGGTTCTGCTGCCATATGACAAAAGTAATCAATAGCTTTTCTTAATATATTTCCTTTATATGTTTCATTAACAGTAATTTTAGACATAGCAAAATCAGCTTGACTAAGCAAACTACCAGCTGAGTTAATTCTTATAAATATTTCTGTTACAGTATCAATATCTAAGTCAGAACTAAGTTCGATAAGACCTATAGGATTATTAACAGTTCCTCTTAAAGATTCAATAGATGTATAAATAGAATCAAAATCTTCCAAATTATTAACCTTACAATAAGAACTGACAAATTGGTGTAACTTAAAACTTCCATTAAATATTTCACTTATATTAGCTATCCATTTTGAATCTTTTTGAATAGCTGAGTTTGTGACTTCAAATTTTTGTTCAATTGGATTAAAGGCAATTGAAATGGTAACAGTTTCATATTCTTTGTTTATTATTTTATAACCTAAAATTGAAGTCATAAGAGCTGCAACACGCTGTTGACCATCTATCAATATTCTTTTCCCTTGAGAAATAGTCCCATCTTTTAGTTTAACATTAGGATTTCGCCAAGCAATAAGATATCCAACAGGATAACCTTGATAAAGAGAATCAAGAAAATCTCTAACTTGTGTTGAATTCCAAACAAATGGTCTTTGTATTTCTGGTATAGCAATTTCACCACTCTGTACCCATGTAAGAATATGTTGCACTGGGTATTGATTTACAGAATATTTTTGAATAATCATAATAATTTACCTTTTTCTATAATTTTTATTTCTTCCTCTGTCAAGTCATACAACTTATATACTAACTCATCGATTTCCCTTTCCCAATTACTTGTATCTGCATTTTTATTTTGTTTTTTTGCTTCCACAATTTTATCTACCAGCGCCTCGATTTGCGAAACAATGGGCTGGTTGGCGGACGTGATGGGGGGAATTTCAAAATTTTGAACATATTGTGCTAACATCCTAAACTGTCTTCGCTGTAATTGTGTAACATGTTTTTTTACAAGACGATTGCCAAGTTTAGAATTCAAAATACCTAAGATGTATTTTAAATTTTTTCCAGTCATAATATATGCCGTATTTAGAACTACACCAGGATCTTTCCAGAAGGAGTAACTCGGAAAAGGATAACCTTCATCCCAATTATCTGTCATTATTTCAATATACACCACCTTCTCCTTCTCAAACTCGGGGTAGTAGGCGCAAGCACGTAATTCCCACCAATAATCGCCCTGGTCGTCTCGTTTTTTTGCTTTTGCTTCAAATGGCTTTAAATAATTAATCAAGGATGGAAATGTTTCGTCAATAAATTCTTTAGCATTTTTGTTACCCCTGTTTTGATTTGTCCAACCGGCTGGGATAACTATCACCCATAACCCCGCCCACTCGTAATAATATCTTTTAATGTCTCTGCCGCGAAGGATGGGCTTGATGATGGCTTCCGTACGTCGGCGTTCGTCTTCGTCTTTGCAGTTCGCAAGTATCTCATTACGCTTTTCGGTGGTGATGATAAAGGCTTCGTTGAGACCTGTTAATACTCCACGATAAATTTTAACATCCCAATCTTTGAGTGGTTTACCAATGCGTTCGATTTTTTCTTTGAGTCGTTGCTCGGCATCGCTGCCTATAAACCAGGTATCATTAGTTAGTTTATTTAATATAACCACTTTTTCTTTTAAGCACTTTATTAAATCTTGTTTTTTATCTTTATAGGTTAGTGCCAATAGATTTTTTTTATTTTCCGATTTTTGTATCGATAGGATATTTGTATCAACTGTTGCGTTTTCAAATACACCAGGTCCTAAATCTATTAAAATCTTAGGGTTGTATTTTAGGAAAAACTTTCTAAGACTTTCACCATAACCCGCACGCATCCATTTATTTGATGTTATATAGCAAAGATGTCCATTTTGTTTTAAAAATTTCATTCCTCTTTCATAAAAGAGACAATAAATATCTCCAGTTCGTTCGAATGTTTCATATTTTTGGTCTTTGTAAAAATCAGCATACTTGTCTTTACTATTAAAAGCATTTTGTAACTGTATATACGGCGGATTCCCTATCACAATATCAAAACCATCTTTTACTCCAAACATCCAAAAAGGATCGAACCAATCAGAAGATGTATTAATATGGTAAGGATCCCATTTTGCTATTTGAAGTAATTTTCCTTTAATCTGTTCTTGAAAATTTTTGCCTTGTTCATTTAAATAAGTTGATTCTATCTTTCTTCTTATATCGCCATCTTTCTTTTTTAACTCATCCTTTTTCTTTATATCACTTGTTAAAAAATATTGATCTCTTATTTCAAATAAATCATTTTCAAGTTTTGCATATATTTCTGAATCGAAAAGATTATTATCTTCATCTTCATTATTTAAAGATATCAAAGTATTTGCACAAACAAGTTTTGTTTCAAGGTTAGGAAGTGGTTCAAGTCCAAAATTTTGGGAATTTTTATCTATCTTTTCATCTACAAGTAAAGATATAAAAAATCTTAGTTTAGATATCTGTATCGCTATTTGCTGTATATCTACTCCAAAAAGACAATGTTGTATTATGTAAAGTTTTCTTCCATAATCAAGTTCATTATTATTAAAATTCTCATTTACCTTATTTATAAATTCTTCTCTTAATGATGGATCAAAAATATTTTTCTTAATAGCTTCTATATTTTTTTCTTTCCACTTTTTATTATGAGGATCAAGTTTACTTAAAATAAATGTTAACTTATGTAAAGCACTCATTAAAAAAGCACCAGATCCGACAGCTGGATCCAAAATTTTGATCTTTTCTATTAAATCAATAATTTCATCAGTTTGTTTTTCATCAAATGGATTTTCTGTTTTATTAATATCAAACAAATCTGATAGTTTTTCATCGAGATTAGTTATTTTATCTTGTAATTTACTCTTAAAATATTCTAATAAAGATGTTTCAACCATATATTCAACAATTTCTCTTGGGGTATAAAAGCTTCCTGTGGCTTTTCTTGCTGTAGTGGATGTCTCAGGGTTATAGCTAGCTAAAAGATTTTCAAAAACTTTACCTAAAAGTTCTGGATCAAGTGCGACTTCTTGATCTATTGGATTATTTTCTTCTATAGTAAAATTGTAGGATTTTAATATCTTTATTATTCCTTTAACATTTATTTTACTATAACTTTTATCCTGGTAATATTCATAAAGGTCTGCAATATCATTTTCAGCAAAAAAAAGATAGTTTGGAATTTTCGCTTGATTATTTGGGTATTCTGTAAAACCATCTATATAAGTATATCTTCCATTTTCATTTAATGGATGTCCTGTTTCCATATCAAGACATTCAAAAAGACCACCATTTAAAAAAGGAATTTGACTAAATATCTCTTTAATTTTGCTCTTATCTTTAAATTCAGAGTGATATTTAAATGTTTGTTTTATTTTTTTAGAATCTATGAAATTTTTTGCTGGTTCATATTTTCTTTCATTTATAGGGGTATTCAATGTTGCGAAAAATAAATTTTGTAAAATAGCATTATAATAGTTGTAATTTTTTCTATCAAAATTGTTCAACAATTCTTTTAAACTTTTCTCATCAAATAAAATATCTGGAATTAAAGACTTCTCCTTCATAAACCATATAAATATTAACCTAGTAATAAGTCTTAATAATCCGATATTTCTACCATTTTTTTCAAATTCGCAATCATCTGGAAATTTAGCATTTTTCAAAGCCCAGAAATACCAGTTTGCAATCTCTCGGTAAAATTCTTTTGTGACTTTCTCTACACTAAAAGCCTCTATTATATTATTAATACTTGAAAAGTCAGCTTCTGAAAACTGAGAGATAAATGTCTTATTTGTCTGCTCTTTACTTACATAGTATGTATATCTTTTAAAATCACTAAAGCCTCTTTTACCTTTTCCATATTGGATTTCATAAACTAAAGATAATCTAAAATTACTATTATCATCGTAAAAAATAAAAAATCCACCTATATATTTGTTTTCTGTTTTTAAATATGTTTTTGCAAGTTCATATTGCCTCTTTTTTCCACTTCTTTCTTTTAATTCATTTTTTACCTTGCTGACAACAATGCAAATATCACCTTCTTCAAGTTCCATTTCTCCAAAAAGATACAGAGTCTCAAAAATACTTTTTTCACTATTATATTTCATTAAGTTTTCATAAAGATAATATATATCTTCTTCAAGTGGCTTAAATGTTCTGTTTTGAATTGATCTAAATAGTTCTTTTAATGAATCAAAAGAAAAATTCTCTGTTAAACTTCTTACAATTTCAGATAATGCTTCTTTTTGAATTAAACTTGAATTTTCATTATTATTCATATATCTTCCCATCTTCTTTTTTATTTTCAATATTATCAATGAATAATTAATTCTTCTTTTTTATTTTCAAAAGCAATAATTATCTCTTTTTGAACTTTATTTATTCTAGCTTTTTCAATCTCAAGAAAATCTTCTCCTATAAGATCTCTTATATTAATTATTTCTTTAATTGCCTCATCTGCATCATTTTCATTTCTAATTTCTGAATTAATCTTAGCTATCCTTCTTAAAGTATAGTCTGAAAGAGTACCATAGTCTGTCATATCTTCTCTAAGATCCATCAAAAATTTTCTTATATTATCAAAATTTTTTTGATATTCCTTATTGTTTAATAAATTTTTTATATTGTTTAATGCTTTAACATAAATACTTTGTTCACTAGAAGCTCCTTTTCTAGGATTTTTATATTCTTTTATCTTTTCATATGAATCCCAAAATCTAGAGTCAATTTCAATAGATTTTTCATCTTTATCGCATTCTATCATGTTTAATATAGATTCAATAGGCATTTCATTAATTGTATTTGTTTGATAATCATTTACTATTGAAAAAAGCCTATTTTTCTTAAAAACTACTATTAGGTTATTAAAATCATTTAATCTTGAAACCTTTATTCTTTTTGGAATATTTTTTAAATTTTTAATGATATCTGGATACTGTTCCTTTAGTTTAAGATATTTCTCAAGTATTGTTGTAAAAAGGCTTTCACTTTCGAATTTTTCTGGATTTTGTACAAGTTTAGAGTACAGTTTAGAAGCAGTAGGAATCTCTTCTGTATCAAAAATTTTTACATCTTCTCCCAAAATGGTATGAATCATAAACATCTTGTTTTGTGCTATTTCTCTACTTTTAATTATATCAGCACCTTTTTGTGTAGGAAAAAAGTTTACTATATATAACTTATTAAAAACCTTTTTGCTTATTCTATTAATTCTTCCAAGTCTCTGTATTACACGAACAGGGTTCCAAGGTATATCATAGTTAATAATCATTCCAGCTCTATTAAGATTGAATCCTTCAGATATCTTATCCGTACCAAGTAAAATATCATAATCATCTTTTTGATCCTTTACACCTGTTTTACCATAAGATGCATCGAAGTTTGCATATATATCTGTAATCTTTTTGTCAGATATTTGACCATGAATGGTTAATACTCTAAAATTATCTTTTTCAAGCTCTTGGGAAATATGTTTAACTGTATCTGCAAATTCAGAAAAAATTATGATTTTTCTTTTTGGTTCACCTTTTTCTGGTTTTTTATTAAGTTCTTCCTTCAACTTCTCTTTAAGACAATAAATTTTAGGATCATTTTCAGTAATATTAAGCTTCTCAATCTTTTCCAATATATATGAGAAAAGTTGTATATCATTTTTAATATCATTGATAAACTTTTCTGGTTGTTTAAATTCACTTATAAGATATGGCTTTAAGTTTCTTGGTAAAACATCAGTGTCATTTTCATATTTCTTAAAGAATTCATTTTCATATTCTATGACCATTTCCTCAATATTTTCATAATCTTCTTCTGAGACTTCATTAGCTTTATCTATCAGATCTCTAATCAAAAAATATTTACCTTGAAGAGGATTTCCTTTTCCAGTCATAGTTATGAATTTCAATACTTTTTCATTAATAGACTTAAAATTTTCGATACTTTTTTTGAATGCTCCAAATGAGCTTTCAAATCTTCTGACTAATATTCTTCTCATTAAATCAAAAAGGTTTTTCTGTTGTATCAACTCTCTATTTTTTTCAAGCAACTTTTCATTTAAATTTTCCTCATTCTTCCCTTTTATTAGTTCTTCAGATGAAAATACCCCTTCTTCATAATGGAATGGTCTATAAATAGCTCCAGTAAATTTACCATTCTCTTCTGGGTCTGAAAATAATTTATTTATAATTTCATCATAGAAATCTAATTGTTTTTCATCAAGTTCATAAAACCATTCTATAGGATCCATTACTTCTGGAAGTTCTTTAACCTCATCCTTATATCTAGGGTTTTTTAGTAAATCTATTCTATTTCTTCTTATTATAATAGGTTCGATTATGCTTCTAATCTCATTTGCAGCGGTTGCAGTTCTTTTTTTAACTTTTTCAAGGTTGATTTTTTCTTCATCAAAATATTTCTTATATAACTTCTTAGCTTTTTCAAACTTATCTTTTTCTTTAGAATTAAAATATTTTGTTATGTATCCTAGATCTTTGAAAATTGTTTTATAACCAATAAAAATAGCCTCAATGTTATCGTCAAAAGCAAGATTGGACTGTCTAGGTATTGTAAAAAGCTTTAATAAAGCAAAAATATCTGAAGGTTTATTATTAAAAGGTGTTGCCGTTAAAAGAATGACTATCTTTCCTCTACAGATATTTTTAAGATATTCATAGTTTTGAGTATCTTCATTTCTAAATCTATGAGCCTCATCTATGACTATTACTTCAATATTAGAATTATTTTTTACATAGTTTGAAATGTTTTCAAGATTACCACAAGAATATGCATCCCATCCATACAATTCAAAATCATTTAAATATTTTCTCCATCCACTTTTTTTATATTCATCTCCAATGAGGTTAGGTGGGCATATTACTATACCTATTTTTTGAAGTTGTTTTGCTATCAAACAAGTTATAACTGTTTTACCAAGTCCAACAACATCTGATAATATAACTCCTTGATATTTTTCAATGATATTTAATGCAAGATTTACAGCATCGAGTTGATATTTATAAGATTTGTATCCCTTATCTTCCATTAAAAGTTTTGTTTGTTCTGAAAAATTTTTAAAATCATAACTTTCAATATAGGATTGAAGAATATAAAGATAAGATTCGAAGGGAGTGAATTGCTTAAGGTGAGTTTCATTTTTAATGATATCTATAAGTTGATTCTTTACTTTATCATCTTCAGTTATTTCAATTGATTTTGACCATAAATTATCGAAGTAATTTTCTGCATCTTCACAACCAAAATCCGAAATTTCAACATTAAATTCATTTTGCTCTTCAAGACCTGCTTTTGTAAGATTACTGCTACCTGTTATAAAAACAGATTTTCTAATTTGATTTTCACCTAACTTAAAAAGGTATAATTTAGAATGATTTGGATCATAAGTTTTTCGAATTGTAATAGAACCATCCAGTATCTTATTTAAAAAAAAGAATATTCTATTAACAAATTTCTCATTATCGAAATCATCAGAATTAATTGAGTTTTTAACTGATTTAAAAAAGCTATCAATATGTTCTTCTTTAGAATACTTTTTAGCTTTTTTATTAAAATACTCTACAATATGATAATTTATCTTATCAACATCAAGCCCAACAAGAATTTTTATTGGTAAGTCTTGTTTTGATTTTAATGCTTCAAAAAGTGAATCTATCCCAGAAAAATAAAAAAAACCCACAAGAAACTTTAATTCTTTACTAAGGAAAACAAGTTCTTTTATTCTGTCAGCAAGTTTTTTTGATCCAGTATTCGATATAAAATTTGACATTGTCTTTCCTTATTTAATAATAAATGTTAAAAATCTTGAAAAATTTAAGTATTAAAGCAATTAAATTATTAAATTATTTTAAAAAAAAGCAAATACCTTTTTTATTCTTTTTCTTGCTTTTTTATTTGTTTTATAAAGCAATATAATACAAAGCAGTATAATCTTTTTTATTTATTATTAACTTAAATTTATTTAATATCATTTTTTCATTTGATCACTTCAAAAATTCTTTGCAAAAATGCTCAAATTATATTATATAATCTATTGAATAATAGTTAAAAAATGTCATAGAAAATTTTGTTTGATGATAACAAATTTCTTATTCTATATTAATAGATTTTTATTTGATTTTAGTAAATGTTTTATTTGATTTTACAAAAATTTTTCGATTTTACAAAATTTTTTACTTAAAGTTAATAAATTTGGGGGAAATCATAAAGTAACAATTTATTTAATTTTTATCCATTATTGATATTTATATAAAATCATTAAAGGATTTTTTTATATGAAAGATGAATATATTAAATTAGACAGTCTTGCAGAAGATTTATTCATAGAGATTTTTACAGATACTTTTGGGTTAGAAAAAACAACTTATCTTTTTATTCAATATCTGATTGTAGATATTTATGGGAACAATAGATTTATAGATTTTGCTTTATTACATGACTATCATAAAATAGCGATAGAAATAGATGGAGAAAGATATCACAATCCATATAGAATAAATGAAAGTAAATATCTTGATGATCTATTGAAACAAAATAGCTTAATATATAAAGATTGGAAGGTTTATAGATGGACATATAAACAACTTAAAGAAGAAAGGGAAAAGGTTAAGGATCAATTATTAACTTTTTTAGGAGAATTACCCCTTTTTAAGGAATTTGAAGATTTTTTACCTAAACAAAAGGGTAGAGCAATCGTATTGAAAGAACATCAGGAAGAAGCTCTTGAAAATCTTGATATTATGAGAAAAAATGGTGAAAGTATCGCTCTTTTATATCATGCAACAGGTACTGGTAAAACTATAACTGCAATTAGCGATGCTAAAAGGTTAAACGGAAGAACTTTATATCTTGCGCATACAAAAGAATTGGTTTATCAAACAAAAGAGAAATTTGCAGAATTTTGGCCAGAAAAAGAGGTTGGAGTTTATATTGCAGAAAATAGAAATAAGAATTCATATATTGTTTGCGGAAGTGTTCAAAGTGTGAGTCAAAATATAGAGAATTTCAAACCTGAGGAATTTGATTATATAATTGTTGATGAGGCTCATCATGGAGCTGCTGATACTTATAAAAAAATATTAAATTATTTTAAGCCTAAATTTACTTTAGGATTGACCGCTACACCTGAAAGAATGGACGGAGAAGATATACTTGAGTTATTTAAAAATATTGCACATAAATTGGATTTAAAAACAGCAATTGAAATAGGTGAATTAGTTCCAATACGATGCATAAGAGTTAAAACAAATGTAGATATTTCGAATGTCAGATTTAATGGAATAACATATAATTCTCAAGACCTGGAAAGTAAAATATTTATTCCAGAAAGAAATAATATAATAGTAAACACTTATTTAAATTATGTAAAAAATAAAAAAACTGTCATATTTTGTGCTTCAGTTAATCATGCTAATCTTATAGCAAATATGCTTAAAGAAAATAATATTAACTCTTATGCTGTTTCAGGATTAATGAATTTAAATGAAAGACAAAAGATATTAAATGAATATGAATATGGAGATGCAAATGTATTATGTGCTTGTGATTTGTTAAATGAAGGATGGGATAGCCCAAGAACCGAGGTTTTATTTATGGCAAGGCCAACAATGTCGAAAACTATATATCTTCAACAGTTAGGAAGAGGAACTAGAAAATATAAAGGAAAAGAATATTTAATAGTTTTCGATTTTATAGATAATGCAAATATGTTTAATACTCCTTTATCTTTGCATAGAGTTTTTAATATCGATAAATATAGACCAGGGGAATATGTTTTAGCTCCTGAAAGTCTTAAAAATATTGAAAACAATATGCTAAAAAGAGGAGAAAAGCCCACAGTATATTTAGATTTCCCAGTAGATATAATGGATTATGAATATATAGATTTATTTAATTGGCAGGAAGAGGTAAAAAATCTAATATCCCAGTTAGAATTTGTTAGAATGGTAGAAGTTCAGCAGGAAACGATATCAAAATATATAAAAGAAGGCAAAATAAAACCAGATTTACAGGTTCCAATCGGACAAAAGTTTATCAATTTTTTTAAAAAGGAAACAATAGAAAAATATGCTAAACAGTATAATTGGAAGATTATAGATCAAAATAATATAAAAGAAATATTTTTAGAAAATGTCAAAAAAATGGATATGACATATTCATATAAGCCAGTTATATTAAAAGCTATGCTTGAATGTTGCAATGAACACGGAAAAGCATTAATTGAAGATATAGTAGATTATTTTATTAAATTTTATAATATTAGGAAAATAAATGGACTTTATGTTGAAAAACCTGATAGCATATATTGTAAAGATCCAATTGATAGAAAATCGGTGAAGAGAAATATTTTTGAAAACCCTTTTAAAAGATTTGAAGATATGAAATTTTTAAGAAAGAGTAAAGACATAGAATATATAGAATTCAATCCTTATATATGGAACATACTTTCAGATGAAGAAAAATATTGGATAAAATCTATATGCGACGAAAAACTTAATGAATATTATGCCAAATTAACAAAATAATTTTTAATAAAATGGCTTGAAAAACCATCTTCCAATTCAGTTTTAAATATCTTTCTTTATTCTCATTATTGAAGATCTTTAATTAAAAAATTTTATAAATAAATATTGCTATTCATATTGTATAGATATTTTTTTATGAATATTTGCTTTGTAAATATATTAAAATAAAATCAAAATTCTAATATATATTAAATATTTTGAACAAGCAAATTTCATTACTTATTATAAAAAGTATCATCTATAATTTTAATCTATCTTATAAAAAAATGCCGGGTAAATCCAACCCAGCCCTTTTTGTAAAAAAATAATGTTTTGTTATTTTTTATTCTATTTTATAATAATTAATGTCCACAAAGCTCTCACAATATTATCTCCAACCCCCAGCTGGCCATAATAACTACTTCCAGTTCCCCATAGATTTCCATCTTCATTTAAAGCTAAACTATGATTATCATCTGGTCCTATATGAAAAATCATTAGAATTATTGTAATATAATTAATATTTTATTTTCTCTTTCTCGATGCTACATCAAATATTACTGCACTGACCAAGACTAGTCCACGAATAACATACTGAAGTGAAATATCTGTTCCTAAAAGGTTCATTCCATTCATCAGTGACATATATACAAGAGCACCGATTAGAGAACCAGTAATGGATCCTATACCTCCTGCTGCTGAAACCCCACCTATGTAACAGGCGGCTATAGCATCTAGTTCAAATAATGTTCCAGCTTGAGGAGTTGCAGATTTTAATCTTGCGGTAAATAAAATACCAGATAGGGCAGATAATACTCCCATAGAAATAAAGACAAATAATGTTATCTTTTTTACATTTATACCAGAAAGTTCAGCTGCTTCTGGATTTCCCCCAACAGCGTAAATATGTCTTCCAAGAACAGTTTTCCTTGTTATAAAATCATAGATCAAAACTACAGCCATCATTACAACAAAAGTCCATGATAGCCCGTTATACCCAGATAGAATCCATGTAATATAGATCATTATCGCAGATAGTAAAAATAACTGGATGATAAAGACAGATGCTGGTAGTACCTCAAAGTTGTATCTTTGCTTTCTTTTCCTGCTTAAAATCTGAGATATGACCATGATTATAGTAGTAATTATTCCGATTAAAAATGTCGTTTTGTGGAGACCAGGGAGTATATTTATCTTGGAAAGTAGATCTGGAATATATCCAGTTCCAATAGCGTTAAAGGTTTCATTTGGTATTATTATGGTACCAGTTGAAGCAGTTATTAGCATCAAGGCACCTCTATATATAAGCCATCCAGCCAAAGAAGAAACAAAGGCTGGAATACCTAGTGAAGCGACTGGAAGTCCAGTTAAAAAGCCAGCAAATCCACCCAAAACCATTGCACTGACTATAGTTAGCCATACAGGGAAATGGAACCTTGTTAGTAAAACCGCTGCTACAGCTCCTAAGAAACCTGATAGGAACCCAACAGATAGGTCAATATGCCTTATGATAATTACCAAAGTCATACCAGTTGCAAGAACGGCAATATAACCAGTTTGGTTTATCAAGTTAGCTATATTTCTTGAAGAGATGAAATTTCCATTTGAAAGTATTGTGAAGATTATCATTATGACAACAAGTGCGATATACATTGAATAATTTCTAATGTTTTTCTTAACAAGATTTTTCAAATCATCTATAAGCATTTTTTACTCCCAAAGTTTTTTATGCGAAAATTTTCACCTAGTTATGAAACAGTACTTTAAGAATCACAGTATATTAAGAATCAATCTATTTTAAGAATCAGTACATAGTAGCAAGTTCTATAACTCTTTCCTGAGTTGCTTCATCTCTACTGAGTTGTCCAGCAAGTTTTCCATTTGAAATAACATATATTCTATCTGACATTCCAAGGATCTCTGGTAACTCGGAGGATATCATTATTATACTCATACCTTGACTTACAAGATCATTCATTATATTATAGATCTCATATTTTGAACCGACATCGATACCTCTTGTTGGTTCATCCAATATTAGCAGAGAGGGGGAGGCAAAAAGCCATTTTGCTATAGATACTTTTTGCTGATTTCCACCAGAAAGGTAATTGACAAGTTGAAGTATCGAAGGAGTCTTTATTCTTAAAGATTTTACATAGGATTCGGCAGATATAATCTCTTCTTCATCAATGACCACACCTAATTTGCTCGCTACCTTTTTTTGATTTGCAAGAACTATATTATTTTTTACATTTTGAATCAATATCAATCCATTTTTCTTCCTATCTTCAGAAGCATAAGCAAGGCCAGCCTTTATAGCAGTTGATGGATGATGGAATTTTAAAGATTTACCTTTAAATATTATCTCACCATTTATTACATACCCATCTGGGTTACCAAATATACTTCTTGCAAATTCTGTTCTTCCAGAACCAACAAGACCTGCAAGTCCAACTATTTCTCTTTCTTTTACTTCAATATTTATATCACTTAGAATTTTTCTATCTTTTTTTAAATCAATAGCATTCCAATTATTTACCTTAAATACAACTTTATCAGAAGGTTTAGTTTTCCTTTCTGGAAAAATATTTTCTATTGATCTTCCAACCATATTTTTTATTAAAATCTGCTCGGTGATATCGTCTTTACCTTTTTCAAGAGTGCATATTGTTTTTCCATCTCGTAAAACAGTTATTGATTCTCCAATATCAAGTACCTCTTTGAGTTTATGTGAAATTAAAATAGATGTAACACCTTGACCTTTAAGTTTCCTTATTATATTTAATAAATTTTTACAGTCCTCTTCATTCAAAGCAGCAGTAGGCTCATCTAATATCAAAAGTCTTGCTTTCCTATAAAGTGCTTTAGCAATTTCTACAAGTTGTTGTTGACCTATACCAAGTTCTTTAATCTTTTCTGTTGGGTTTATATTTAAATGAACAAGTTCAAGAAGTGATGAAGCTGTTTTTATCATTTCATGGACATCTATGGATATTCCTTTTGTTTTTTCATGACCAAGCATGATATTTTCGTAGATAGTCATTTCTGGAACTAATGCAAGTTCTTGATAGATTATTCCTATTCCAGCGAGTTCACTATCCTTTATCGAGTTAAACTTTACCTGTTTTCCTTCAAAAAAAATAGAACCTTCAAATTGACTTTGTGGATAAACTCCACTTAAGATTTTCATTAAAGTCGATTTCCCAGCGCCATTTTCTCCAACAAGGCAATGGATCTCTCCTTTTTTTACTGAAAAATTTACATCACTTAAAGCAACAACTCCTGGAAATGTTTTAGTTATATTTTTCATTTCAAGAATATAATTATTCATTAGTTCTCCTTGCAAGTATGAATTTAAGATGCCAGCATATAAAATACTGGCATCTTAAAATGAAATTTGATTAAAATTCACTAAAAATTTTGCAAAAAGTAGAAATAAAAAGCAAACATAAAATTATAATCCAGTGAATTTATCGGCAGGCCAATATCCAGAGTCGATGATCTCTTTTTTAACATTTTCTTTTGTTACAATAGTGATAGAAGTTGGTTTTGCTGGAACATCTTTTACACCATTGTTGTATGTTTTTGTAACAGGTGGCTCTGAGCCTTTTAAATATGCAAGAGCAGCATCTATAGCATCTTTTACAAGGAGTCTAACATCTTTTAATACGGTCATGGATTGTTTACCATCAATAATATATTGAATAGAAGCTATTTCTGCATCTTGACCTGTTATATAGTATTTTTTTACATCTTTATCTGCTGCAAAAGCATCTGCAATAGCCCTTGCTGTCCCATCGTTAGGAGCACAAATATAGACAGTACCTTTTGCTTTAGCATCAACAGCTGTTAAGTTTGCTTCTGCTTTACTCTTTGCATCGTTGAAATTCCAGTTTGTTGTTACCTGACCAATTATTTGAGACATTTCATCCCTTGTTAGATTCGCTTTGTTTTTCAATGCTATAGCTTTATCTGAATTTCTAACTATAAAGGTGCCATCTGCAATTTTAGGCTGTAAAACACTCCAAGCACCTTCAAAGAATATAAAAGAGTTGTTGTCACTTGCAGCACCAGCATAAAGATATAGATTGTTTCCTTTTGATCCAGCTGGAACTTGAGAAACAAGATACTGTCCCCATGCCGCACCGACTTGAAAACTATCGAATGTTACATAGTAATCTACAGCATCAGTATCTCTGATTAACCTATCATATGAAATGACTTTAACACCTGCTTTATGTGCAAGTTCAGCAGCAGCTGCGGCAGCAGTACCATCATGTGGGCAAATGATGAGAACTTTTATCCCTTCGGCAATGAGTGCTTCTACATTTGCCTTTTCTTTAGCTGAATCTCCTTGGCTAAAGAGAACTTTGGCTGAAAAACCAGCATTCTTAAGAGCATCTAAGAATCTTGTCTGGTCTTGAATCCATCTTGGTTCATCTTTTGTTGGAAGCACAATACCAACAGCGGTTGTCTTTTTCTGGCAGCTAGTAAAGATAAAACCAAAGATAAATAGAACTAGTGCAAAGATGATGAGAACTTTTTTGAAATTCATAAAACCTCCTTAAGGTCTTATATAAACAATGACTACTTTTATATTAATTAAATAAAAATAATTTACAACAATATTTAAACATATTTTTAAAATAAATTTCAAATTTTTAGTTTTTATTTTTTTAATTTTTAATTTTTTTAATTAAATCCATGACTTTACATCCCATAAATTCAAAATATTGCATTCCACAATTTAATATTTAAATTCTATCTTTAACTCATTAACTATTGAATAAAAAAATCTTTGTATCAATAAATACTTAAATGAATAAATCTTTGAATTAATAACAACTTGAATAAATAAATTTTTAAATCCTTAACTGATTAAATAAATAAATCTTCGAATCAATGATTGATTGAATAAATAACTATTTTAATCAAAAACTACAAATGGTTAGACTTAATTTTGCATTTTGAAATTAAAATTAAAAATCAAATTCTATTCAAAAATATTAATACAAATCCTTATAGATAAAAGGGGCGAAAAATTAAATTTATAAAATTTTACCTAAGCGGTATTATGTAGTGGTATTAAGTTTTTATAAAGATTTTTTTTAAGACTTTTATAAGGATTTTATATTAAGATTTTATATTTTATATTAAGACTTTTATAGGTTCTGCTTTTTAAAATAAACTTAAATAGATTGATATCAAACATGTTGGGTGGGTGGTGGGGTGGTCTGAGGCAAAAAATTTATTAAAAAATATTAAAAAATACTTGACAGATATTTTAAACTTTATATTTTCACAAAGCTTAGCGAATAAAGAAGCAATTCAAAAATTAGGGAGATTATAATGAATCTTAAAAAGAGAAACTATTTTAATTCATTTTTTGGACTTACATTGACATAATCCTGTTTCTCTTTAATATTCTAAGTCAAAAATAAAAATAAAAGTTATAACAAAAATAAGTTATAGCAAGAGCTATAACAAGAAAGTTATAAATTGTAAAAACGAATAATAAAAAGAATATTAGATGAAGCAGGGTTAGACTTTTAAGGTTAGATCCTGTTTCATTTTTATTTTAAATACTATTTTTAAATAGCAGATGAAACGCCTGGATCTAACCAGGCGTTTTTTTTGCAAAAAGGGAAAAATTATGGAAAAAATGCAAATTATTAAAACTACAAAGGCACAAGATACGATTTTAGAAATCATTAAAAAACATTGGATAGTATTATTTTTATCTATAGTGATAATGATGTCTACTACAGGAATAGGTATTTACCTTCCAGTAATTGTTAAACATGCGATTGATGAAAATATTATGGCAAAAAACCTAAATGGTCTTAAGCAGGATGCTATTGTTTTCCTTGCTTGTTTGATAACTCTATCTTTGCTCACATTTTTTAGCATCTACATTACTGAGTTATTTGGACAAAGATTTCTATTTGATTTGAAGCAAAGACTTTTTGCCCATATACTTCACGGAAAGATTGCAGTTTTTGATAAACATCCAGTTGGAAGGCTTATTTCTAGGATAGAATCTGATGGTGAAAGCTTAAGAGAGTTTTTTACCCATAGCGTAATATCCATTTTATCTGATATTCTTTTATGTATTGGAATGATTATAGTGCTATTTAGGTATTCTTATGCTTTAACTTTACTTATTATACCTATAATTGTTTTGCTTTTTATCTTTTCATTTTGGTATCAAAAATCTGTTGCTCCATTTTGGGTAAATTTAAGAAAGATAAATTCCGCTCTTTTCGGGTATTTCTCTGATTTTATTAAGGGGCATTCTATTTTAAGACTATTTCATAAAAAACCATGGGCTTTTACAAAGGTGAATGAAAGTCTTGAAAAGAAATATAAAAATGAAATTAGAGGTGGTCTTTTCGACTCTATCTATTTTAATTCACTTCAGATTTTTGAAGCTGTAAGTATCTCTTTAATACTATGGTATGGAGGAGTCAAGGCTTTAAGCAATAAGATTACCATCGGAACAATAATACTATTTGTCACTTACATGAAACAATTTTTTGGTCCGATTCGAAATCTTTCCTCTCAGTTTCAGATTTTTCAAAAGGCTTTTGCTTCAGTAAAAAGGATAGATGGCGTATTTGATATGGAAACAGAGGAGATAAAAAATAGTAGTAAGAAGGATTTTAATGAAAAAATAACATTCTCTAATGTCAGCTTCGCATATCCTATTATAAAAATAGATGAACAGGATAAAAACTTAGGACAAAATATCCTTGAAAAAGCGAAAGTTGAAAGTGATAACGAAACAATAAAGGCAGATGAAGATGAAAACAAATATAAATACGAAGATAAAAATGGAAATGAAGAATTTTACAAAGAAAAAAAAGAAGAGCAAAAAGAAGAGAAGCTTATCAATGCCCTTAATGATATAAGTTTTACGATAAGAAAAGGAGAAAAGGTAGGCATTGTCGGAAGGACTGGTTGTGGTAAGACTACAATAGCTTCACTTTTACTAAAATTCTATGATGGATATAGAGGTTCTATAAAGATAGATGATTTAGAACTTTCAGATATCTCTTATGAAGATGTTAGAACACTTATCGGAGCTGTTTTTCAAGATACCTTCCTTTTCCCTGATACTATATTTAACAATATTGTTCTCGATAGTAAGATTAGTGAACAAAAGGTGAATCAAGCGATAGATGAACTTGGTGTCAGAGCAATATTCGATAACTTTATTGATGGGCTAAAAACTGTTATCAAAGAAGATGGAACAAATATTTCTTCTGGAGAAAAGCAGCTTATTGCACTTTTAAGGATATATATAAAGGATCCTCAAATCTTTCTTCTTGATGAAGCGACTTCTTCTGTTGATAATATTACTGAAAATCTTATTTACCAAGCTCTCGAGAAGATCTTAAAAAATAGAACAGCCATAATAATCGCCCATAGATTATCTACGATAGAGTTCTGCGACAGGATTTTATGCTTTCACCAAGGACATCTTGTTGAAGCAGGTACTAAAGATGAACTTTTATTAAAGGGTGGATACTTTGCAAATCTCTATAAAAGTTATAAAGATGGGCAAGCAAAACAGGTTGTTTCTGCTTAAAATTTTTAAATTAAAATTACAACAGTTTAAACTCAAAAGGATTGATTTATGGAAATTACTAAAATGGAAATCAACAAAAAAGAAAGTCAAAAATTTACTTTATTTCAAAGACTACGATATATATTTACGGTCTGGAGCGAGCATAAAACAAGGATTTTTTTACTTGTAGTTCTTTCACTTATAAATACTGCCGCAAGCACTGTCTATCCTCTTTTGCTTAGATATATAATAGATAACTTAGGCAAAGCAGGTTCTGTTAACTCTATTTATAATGCTATTGCTTTAATCATCGCAAGTTCTATTGTAGCTGCAACCTTTTATTCCATGCTTCAGATGAATAGGGTATATACAAATATGTCTTTTACCTGGAAGATAACTTTATCTTTATTAAACTGGGTTTTAAGACAGAAGAGGCAGTTTTTTCACTCATTTTCACATGGAGAGCTTTTAACAAGGCTTACAGATGATGTTGAAAAAATATCATGGCAACTATGTTCAGGGATTTTTAGATTCTTTGATGCATTATCTATTATCTCTTTCTCCCTTTTCTTTATGTTTGGTTTCTCTTGGAAATTAACATTATTTGTAATCCTTCCTATCGCTGTGATAATGGTTATAATGGTTCTATTTGATGAAACATGGGAAAAGCTTTTTGAAACCTTGCAGGAAAAGATATCTACAGTCAACAATACAATTGAAAAGACCTTTGCTTCTATAAAAGTTATAAAAAGCAATAAAATGGAAAGTTTTGCTAAAAAAGAGTTTAATCAGATCATGAAAACAAGGAGAACTTCGGAGATGAAACTTTCCTTTTTTCATGGACTCTGGCATTCACTCGATTTAATAATAAACTATAGTGCACTTCTTCTAATAATTATTTTAGGAGGGAAGCAAGTCATAGAAAGCAAACTTACTCTTGGAACATTCATTGCCTTTTTACAATACTTTTATCTTATGTTTGATTATCTTTATTCCTTCGCATACTTTTTTGTCGAGATGAAAAGAACTTTAGTTTCAATAGGAAGGCATTGTGAATTGTTTTTCTTCAAAAATGAAAAACTTGATACTAATGAAAATTTTAGTGAGATTCAAAAAGCGGATAAATTTGATCTAAAGCCATTCTTTGATAACTCATTAAAATATGATGAATTAACAGAAGATGGCAAAACTTTTATTGAAGAGATTCATTCTGTTAGATTTGAAGATATTAGCTTGCAAATAAAAGATAGAAAGATACTTGATTCAGTCTCTTTTTCATTGAAAAAAGGGCAGATTATAGGTATAACTGGTGAAATTGGTTCTGGAAAATCTATATGCATGCATATATTGGCTGGGCTTGAGAACCCAACAAGTGGAAAGATTTTCATAAATGATATTCCCTTTGAAAATATTGATATGAATTCATATCAGAATCAAGTTGGTTTTGTGTTTCAAGAACCTCAACTTTTCTCTGTTTCTGTTAAAGAAAACATTGTTCTGCCTCAGGAAAATGAATCAGAAATGCTTTACTCAAAATATCTTAAAAGAAAATTTCTCGGGACTTATATCCCATTAAAACCTGTTTCTGAAAAGATGGAGTTTGTTTTCGACTATGATAAAGATCTTTTCGACCATGCAATTTCTATAGCAAGTTTAAATGATGATATAAAATCTTTTGCAAAAGGGATAGATACGCAGGTGGGTCCAAGGGGTTATACCCTTTCTGGAGGGCAGAGGGAGAGAATCACAATAGCAAGAGCTGTTTATAAAAATCCATCTCTCTTTATCTTCGATGATTCAACAAGATCACTAGATTATGAAACAGAGCAGAAGGTTTTGGCAGCTATAAGAAAAAATAACAAGAATGCCATAATAATAATAATAACACAAAGAATAAGATCTATTGTATTTACAGATGAGATTTTTCTATTTAAAAATGGTAAAATAATTGCTAAAGGAAAGCACAATCAACTACTTGAAAAATCTGAGGATTATAAAGAGCTTTATGAAAAAGAGATGGTAAATCAATAGAATTTTACTAACCGCATGATATTGAAGTTATAACTAGAAATAGTGTTTTTTAATAAGAAATAGTGTTTTTAATAAAAAATGGTGTCTTTTAATTTTATTTGATTTTTCATAATATTTCTTTAATATATTAGTTAGATTTATTAAATTGCAGTAAAGATTTCGTATCGTATTAATTTGAAAATTTCTAACTAATAAGGAAATATTTATGAAAAAAATACTTATAACTGATGTAACTTTAAGAGATGCCCATCAGTCACTTATAGCCACAAGATTAAAAACTGAAGATATGTTGCCAATAGCCCCAGTTATGAACTCTATAGGTTTTTTTTCCATGGAAGTCTGGGGTGGAGCAACATTCGATACAGCCATAAGATTCTTAAATGAAGATCCATGGCAAAGGTTAAGACAACTAAAAGCAGTTTTGCCAAATACACCATTGCAGATGCTTTTAAGAGGCCAAAATCTCGTAGGATATCGGCACTACGCAGATGATATTGTAGAAAACTTCATTTTTAAAGCAGCTGAGTATGGAATAGATATTTTCAGAATTTTTGATGCATTAAATGATTTTAGAAACTTGCAAAAGGCTGTTGAAACAGTTAAAAAGGTTGGAAAACATGCACAAGGGACGATTTCCTATACCATTTCTCCTGTTCATACTATAGAAACATTTGTACAAAATGCTAAAGATTTGAAGAATATGGGTGTTGATTCAATATGTATCAAAGATATGGCTGGACTTCTACTTCCAGAGCAGACTTATGACCTTATTAAAGCTATAAAAGAAGCCGTTGATCTTCCTTTAGCACTTCATTCGCATGCTACAAGTGGAGTTAGTGTTGCAACCTTATTGAAAGGGATAGAAGCTGGTGCAGATATCATCGATACAGCAATATCTTCAATGTCAATGCAGACTTCCCATTCACCAACCGAAGCAATGGTAGCCTGCCTAAAAGATACTCCATATGATACTGGTTTAGACCTTGAACTTTTAAATGATATAGCTAAATATTTTTCTAAGGTAAGAGAAAAATACCATGAATATGAAACAAATACTATAGTGGATACCAAGATCTTTTTATATCAGGTCCCAGGCGGAATGCTTTCAAATCTTGAAAGTCAACTTAAGCAACAAAATGCTTATGAAAAATATGAAGAAGTTCTTCATGAAATACCTCAAGTTAGAAAAGATTTCGGATATCCACCACTTGTTACCCCAACTTCTCAGATTGTTGGTACTCAAGCAGTCATAAATGTTTTAGCAGGACAAAGATATAAGACTTTAACAAATGAATCAAAAAATCTCTTGATAGGAAATTATGGAAAGACTCCAGCAGAACCAGATCCAGAACTTGTTAAAAGAGCCTTGAAAGAACTTGGTCTTGAAAAAACCGTGACTATGCGGCCAGCCGATCTTATAAAACCAGAACTCGATTTAATGATTGAAAAAACAAAAGAGATTCAGAAAAAAACAAAAGTAACTCTTGAAGATGTTCTTACTTATGCTCTATTTCCACATATTGCCCCAGCTTTTTTTGAAACAAGAAATAATCCTCCTGCTGCTACAACTCAAAAAGAAAAGGCAGAAGAAAAGCAAATAGGTAAAGATGAAGTTAAAGGTTATCTTGTTAACTTTGAAGGGCATGAATTTAAGATACTTGTAAAGGAAGTTGAACCTGAAAAATTGGCTTTATCTTCCATAGGTATGGTTATGAGTAATGTTATCAATCAAGCACAAAATCTTAAAACTGAAATAACTAGCCCTAAAGCCGAAGAAAACGCAAAAACAATTAACAAACCTCAAGTTGAAGAGCAAAAAGTTGCCCAACCTTCAGCTGAAAAACCAAAAGATACTATTATCTCACCAGTAACAGGGACAGTTTTAAAGATATTAAAAGAAAATGGTGAACAAGTTAAAAGCGGTGATGTTGTTCTTACTCTTGAGGCTATGAAGGTAGAATTCGAAATAAAAGCACAAGTTGATGGGAAAGTGAAAATTCTTGTCTCAAAAGGTGATGTTGTTCAATCTGAAGATCCACTTTGTGAAATATATTAAACCTTATAAATCTGGAGAAAAATTATTAAAAAAGAGCAAAAGCTTGAAATATTAAAACAACTACTTCAACCAGTGTATTATGAAGATAGCTTTGATTATGAAGGGAATAGAGTGAAATTTTCGGTCTCTTCCGAAAGAGGGCTCGAATTTTTAAGTGATGGGATAAATCAATACCATAGATCTGGATTTAAAAGATGTGTTTCAGAAGATAAAAAAAGGACTTTCGATATTTTTTATCAATATTGGCTTACAAATCCATCAAATCCATCAATTTTATTCTTCCATGGAAATGCTGAAAATTCTTGCACTCATCCTAAATTTTTTTATCATCTTTTATTAAAAGGATTTAATATCTTTACATTTGACAATATCGGTCATGGTTCATCTTCTGGACTTAGAGGTTCGATAGAAAAGTATTCTGATTATTTAAATGTTGCAGATCAGATGTATGAATATTTCAACAATGAAAAAATAAAGAATACAAAAATTCAAAATAAAAAAGATGATAAAAAGCAAAATAAGAGTAAAGATAAAGAAAATAACAAGTTTATTGACGAAAATAGATGGATAATAATCGGGTTTTCTTTTGGTGGACTTATTACAGCAGATTTTTCACTAAGTACTAACTTTTCGCAGATTAAAGATGTTATCCTATTTTCACCATGGTTTGCAACCCACAAAAGGCTTATAAATAATTTAACAAAACTTTATTTATATATTTTTCATAGATTTTTTAGTCCTAAAAATTTGATGAACTATAAAATTCAAGAAGATGTTTTGAAAATGGACACTGAAAGTTATATTAAGTTAAATAAAAATCTCACAGACAATGAAGAATTCTTAAGGATAAGGAAAAAAGATATAAGGATATTTAGGGTCATCTCAAAAAAAAGACTTGCTGAAATATACAAATCCCAATTAAGATTACTAAAAACAAAAAATACAAAGAACCTAAATTTTTACCTTTTTTTACCAGAAAAAGATATAATTGCAGATTCAAATATTTCTCAAAAAATAATTAAAAACTTCAATGGAGAAGTTATTAATTTAAAAGATTGTTATCATGATTTTCTAGATTATTCTGACGGTAGATGGGAAGATTTTTCAAAAAAGTTAAATATTTGTTTGACAAAAATAGTTAAATAGTTACTAATTACTTGAAAAAGCTTTTTTACTATCAGGAGTTAATAAGATGAATCCTACAGAAAATCACAAAAGTTATGATGAACTTAAAGAGTATATTGAAAAGGTTAAAGGTAATCAAGGTGTATTAATCGGAGTACTTCATAAAGCTCAGGAAATCTTTGGTTATCTTCCAGTAGAAGTTCAAAAATTCATCGCTTATCACCTCAATCTTCCTTTTTCACAGGTCTATGGTGTTGTTACTTTTTATAACTTTTTCTCTATGAAACCGAAGGGGAAAAATGTTATAAATGTATGTCTTGGAACTGCTTGCTATGTTAAAGGAGCAGAAAGAGTTGTAAATGATTTTGAAGATGCTTTAGGCATTAAAATGGGTGATACAACAAAAGATATGAAATTTACTCTTTCTTCTGCAAGATGTTTTGGCGCATGTGGTTTGGCTCCAGCAGTTATGGTCAACGAAGAGGTCTTCGGTAATGTTGATAAAAAGAAAATCGAACAGATCTTAAAACAATTCGGAGGTTAGTTGGAAGAACTTTCTTTGCATATACTTGATATTGTTGAAAATTCTGTTGCTGCAAAAGCTACGAAAATTAATATCGAAATATACCGAAACGATAAGGTAAACCTTTTGACCATAAAAATAAGGGATAATGGTAAGGGGATAGATAAAGAACTTTTACAGCAAATAGAATCACCCTTTTATACCTCAAAAAAGGAGAGGAAGATAAAAGTAGGACTTGGGATACCACTTTTTAAGTTTTCAGCATTGCAAAGTAATGGTTCTTTTAATATAGATTCCAAAAAAGGTGAGTTTACGGAAATAACCGCTTCTTTTCAACTGGATAACATAGATAGACCGCCTTTAGGGGATATATATAACACTATTTTAGGTATAATTATAGCTCATCAGGATATTGACTTTTATATAAAAATTGAAAATAATGGAAAGGTTTTTGACTTTTCCACAAAAGAAGTTAAAGATACCATAGGAGATATACCATTTTCATATCCTGATGTTTATGAATTTCTTACTAAAAATATTGAAGAAGGAATTTGGCAAATAGGGTTAAACCCCAAAAAAGTCTATTAAAAATATTAAAGATACTTAGTTTATAAAAAATGGAGGAAACATGAAATCACTCGAAGAATTGAAGAAAATCAGAGAAAAAGCACAACAGGATTTAGCTCTTAGAAATAAGAATGCAAAAGTCAAATTAATTGTTGGAATGGGAACTTCTGGTATAGCTGCTGGGGCTAGAGAAATATTAAAGACTTTAGTTGAAGAAATAACTAAAAATAATCTCACAGATGTTATAGTTACTCAAACTGGAGAAAAAGGTTTTTCATCTGCAGAACCTATTGTAGAGGTTGAGGAAGAAGGAAAAGATAGAGTTATCTATGGTAATGTAACTGTTGATATTGCAAAAGAAATAGTAAAAGAACATATTATTGGTGGTAAAGTATTAGTTCAATATACAATTACAAAATAGATGATAAAATTATATTAAGGTAGGATATATGATTACAACTAGATTGAATGTATTGGTTTGCTCTGGTGCTGCCTGCTTATCCGCTCATTCAAAAGATGTTAAAGATGAGATGCTAAATCAAATAAAGATTCATAAACTTGAAAATGAAGTTAAAATCATAGAAACTGGATGTATGGGTCCTTGCGAAATGGGTCCTATTGTTTTAGTCTATCCAGAAGGAACATTTTATAAAAAAGTTACAAAAGAAGATGTCGCTGAAATTGTAGAGCAGCACTTCTTAAAGGGTAGAGTTGTTAAAAGACTTCTTTACCAAACATCAGATGCCCAAAAGGTTCTTGAAACACATAAGGAAGTCGAGTTTTTTAAAAAGCAGCAAAAGATCGTTCTTAAAAATTGTGGTGTTATAAATCCAGAATCTTTAGAGGAATATATTGCTACAGATGGTTATATGGCTCTTGGTAAAGTTCTTACTGAAATGAAACCAGATCAAGTCATAGCCGAAATCTTAGAATCTGGTTTAAGAGGTAGAGGTGGCGGTGGATTTCCTACTGGCTTAAAATGGAAACTTACAGCTGCCGAAAAAGACCCGGTAAAATATGTCGTTTGTAATGCCGATGAAGGGGATCCTGGTGCTTTTATGGACAGATCTGTTTTGGAAGGCGATCCTCATTCTGTTATTGAAGGTATGGCAATATGTGCCTATGCCATTGGTGCAAAAAAGGGTTATGTTTATGTTAGAGCAGAATATCCACTTGCAATTAAAAGACTAGATTTCGCCATAAAACAAGCAAGAAATGAAGGTTTACTTGGTGAAAATATTTTTGGAACAGATTTTTCATTTGACCTTGAGATAAGGATGGGTGCAGGTGCATTTGTTTGTGGAGAAGAAACCGCGTTACTTCGCTCCATAGAAGGATTTAGAGGAACTCCTGTTCCAAAACCTCCTTTTCCTGCACAGAAAGGTCTTTGGGGAAAACCAACTGTCATAAATAATGTTGAAACTTTTGCCAATGTAAGACATATTATATTAAATGGAGCAAAATGGTTTTCCAGCATCGGAACCGAAAAATCAAAAGGCACAAAAGTCTTTGCTCTTTCTGGAAAGATTAAAAACTCTGGTCTTGCCGAAGTTCCTATGGGAACAACTATTCGTGAACTAGTATATGAAATTGGTGGTGGAATCCCAAATAATAAAAAATTCAAAGCTGTTCAATTTGGTGGACCATCTGGTGGTTGTATTAAAGCAGATTATCTTGACACTCCAATAGATTACGAGTCATTAACAGCACTTGGTGCGATGATGGGTTCTGGTGGTTGTATAGTCATGGACGAAGATAACTGTATGGTCAATACAGCCAAATTCTTCCTCGAATTTACTTCATTTGAATCTTGTGGTAAGTGTGTTCCTTGTAGAGTTGGAACAAAACAGATGTACAATATCTTGGATAAGATAACCAAAGGTGAAGGAACTATGGAAGATTTAGATACATTACAGAAACTTGGGGAAGATATAAGAAGAACAGCCCTTTGTGGTCTTGGTCAAACAGCACCAAATCCAGTCTTATCCACACTAAAACATTTTAGAAAAGAGTATGAAGATCATATACTTCATGGTATTTGTGAAGCAAAGGTATGTAAAGATTTAATATACTATGAAATTGACCCTGAAATATGCAAAAAATGTGGTCTTTGTGCTAAAAAATGCCCTTCAAACTGTATTACTGGTGAAATAAGAAAGACACCATTTGAAATTACCCAAAAAGATTGCGTAAAATGCGGAACATGTTTTGAAGTATGTCCTTTTGATGCTATAAGCAAAAAAACTGGTGTAAAAAAGGAAAAACCAGTAGAAGCACTCAAAGAAAAAGATCATGAAGATTACTATGAGATTTAATTTTTCTTAAATTGTTTTATAAAAAAAGCTGCCATTAAAAAGGCAGCTTTTTTTATAAAAAGAAAAGAAAATAAATTTTTTTATTATACTTAAAATAAAATGGGAAATATAGATTTTAAATTGAAAACTAAGAAAATTAAAAAATAAAAAAAGTTAAAAACTAATATAGTTTAAAAAATCAAAAAATTTGGAAAATAAGAAAAGTTAAATGGTATCTCGGAAGAAGGAATATTATAGGAATAGGGATAAGATAAATACTATAAATAAAAATCCTACTATACCAAGTAATATATATATCAAAGAAGTTTGAGCCTTCGAAGCTTTTTTTTGTTTCTTGGTGGTTTCTGATTTTGCTTGAATTTTAGCAGCATCAAATGTCATAACCTGTTCTGTATACATTTTTACCTTTACTTTTTCTTCTTCGATCAATTTCCCATAAGTATTTTCATCTAACTTGATGAGTAATATATAGTTGTTATTTAAATCTATACGGACTTCTAAAACTTCACCCTTTATTGGGACAAGTTTATCATCAACAAGGGCATTGAAATAATTTATGTAATCTTTATAACGATCGAATGATGGATCGATATAAACATAAATCAAATCTTGTGGGACAATTTCATATATGGGTTTACCTGATACAGGTGCTAATGCTGGTTTAATGGGGATAAGATTTACTCCTGGAGGAATATCAAAATCTACTGTCTCTTCAGCAGTTTGCAAAAGAGATTCTGGATTTATTGTTATGGTAGATTGCGCTTGCATTTCTAAACTATCTTCGAAATATTTAATAATTTCAGCTTTGCAATCTCCATTTCCAAATGTTCTATTTATATTTTCTAATAATAGAGTTTGAAATTTTTCAAAATCATTACTTATAAGATCAACAAGATAGGAAACATCTTCATTCATAAACAATTTTTCAATGCCAGCAACTATTGATTTTGAATAAGTAACATTATTTTTGCCTTCGAACGAAAGTTGCAAAATCTCTTTGTATACTTCTTGCCATGAACGACTTATAGAAGAGTTGTAAAAAGTTGGGATCCTTGAAACTATAACATCACACTTTTCCATTATTTTGAGTTCGGAATCAATGACTATGATGAAGACACCATAGAAATTCATATTTTCAGATCTTGTTCTACCTTTTAATATAACAAACCTACTCATATAGTGCGACCTTCAATGATTTTTTACTTTCTTTATAAGTTTGTAACATATTTTTCTATTAAGTCAAATTTTTTAATATAAATAAGTAGTATTGACAAATATTTTTTTATTGTTGGACTTGTTAAGAGAAGGAGCAATGAAATAAAATGAAATTATACTATGAAATTTATGGTTGTGAAATGAATAAATCCCAAGCATTTTCATTGCAAAACTTCCTTGAAAAAAATAATCACAATACTGTAAGTGATATAAAACAAGCCGATGTCATATTAATCTTTACTTGTAGCGTAAGATACACCGCGGAGCAAAGAGCTATTGGAAGATTGCATTATTTCAAGTTTTTGAAAAAAGATAGACCCGAATTAAAGGTAATAATCTTAGGTTGCTTATCTGAACAGGAGAATACTTATTTTTTTGAAAAAAATTTGGCGGATCTTGTTATTGGAACAGTGAATCATCAACATATACTCAATTATTTAAATTCATTAGAAAACAACTATGAAATAGATATAAATCAATATTTTGATTTAACTTCAAGTATAAAAAGCAAGATTGATTATCTTGATTCATATATAGACCCTCAACATCCATTTAAGTCTTTTGTAACAATCATACATGGTTGCTCAAACTTTTGTTCTTACTGCATTGTTCCATACCTTAGAGGTAAAGAAATATCTAGAAAAAAAGAAGATATTTTAAGAGATATTAAACATCTTGCAGAGATCGGAGTTAAAGAGATAGTACTTTTAGGACAAAATGTTAATGCTTATGGGATCGATATCCAAACTTGCACATTTAGTGAACTTTTAAATGAAATTACAAAAATAGATGGAATAGAGCTTGTTTCTTTTTTATCTTCTCACCCAAAAGATTTTTCTGATGATTTGATTGAAGCTGTTTCTTTTAACCCTAAAATATCCAAAATAGTTCATCTTCCTTTGCAATCTGGTTCTAATGCAATTTTAAGCAAAATGAACAGAAAATATGACATCGAAAGATATCTATCTATAGTTGAAAAATTAAAAAGTAAAAATGGTGAAATTCAATTTTCTACTGATATAATTGTAGGGTTTCCAGATGAAACCGAAGATGATTTCAGTCAAACATTAAGTATTGTTAAAAATGTCAAATATCTCGATATTTTCACCTATAGGTATTCCGAAAGGAAGTTAAAGGTTAGAAAATATCCAGATAATATTAATGAAGATATTAAACTAAAGAGACTTTCAGAACTCATTGAATTAAAAGAAGAGATTGGTAGAATAATCCGAGTAAATCAAATAGGAAAAATTAAAAAAGCATTAATTGTCGAAGAAAGTAAAAATGATAAGGATAAAAAACTTTTTAAGACTTTTGATGGTTTTTTTGGCGTAATTAATTCGAACAAAAAACCAGGCAGCATATTAAATGTTGAAATAAAATCCATAAAGGGCAATACTTTAATTTCCTAAGCTTTTTTACTGCAATACTTAGTTGAAATTAACTAAGATTGTCCTAAAATAATATCAAATAATAGATGATGAGACTAAAAATAAAAAAATACTTTATTATAACCTTGGTTTTTTCTTTTATACTTATTGGTTTATTACTTATATTTAATGAAAACTTAAATACTCAAACTTCAGATGAAACAGAATTTAAGCTTTTTTTAAATCTCGTAATTCAAAATTCCACCAAAGCAAAAGAATCTGGATATTCTTTTATAAAAAAATATCCCAATTCAAGTTTTGTAGCTGATGTGCTTTATTACCTTTCCTTTATAGAGCAGGATTATTTTCAAAATATTATAAATTTAAAAAAAGTAGTACTGTACTATCCTTATTCTTTATGGCGCGAGTCATCTCTCATTAAGATTTTGTCGATATACCTATTACATGGTAATTTTTTACAGATTGATCAGTGGTACTTATATTATCTAGATAACTTTTCCATAAAGAATAGAAGGTGGGAAGTTGAAATTATCTACTTAAAAAGCCTATATCAGCAAAAAAAATATGACCTTTTAAGTGAAAAAATAGATGGTCACTTGAAAGATGCGAATAATTATCAACTTCTTTCTTACTGTATTTTGCTCAAAGCAATATTATTAAAAGAAAAGAATCTAGTTTTAGCGAAGAAATATTTTCTTTGTGGCATAACCATGTTTTCCGAATCTAATCATTACGAGTCTTTCATATATGAACTCTATAAAATAGGCAATAGAGATGAAAAACCATTCTATGCCAATATACTTATAAACAAAAGGATTTTTATAACTTTAAATGAAAATGAAAAGGATGAGATAAATAAATATGCGTCTTTAAAAACAAGTTTTATACCAGATAAAGTCATAATTAAAGAATATATCAGAAATTACTACTATATTTTACTTGGTTATAGTTCTGATATGCAGAAAATAAAAGAGATACAAGAATCATTTAAAAAAATAGGGATCGAGGTGTTTTATAAAAGTATAAATGAGTCAATATACCAGATATATATTGGTTATTATCATTTTAAATCAGATGCTCAAGATACTTTACTTAAGATTTCAAAAGCTGGATTTAGTGGACAACTTAACTTCGTCGATTATTCTTATTAATTATATTATAGAGTAAGGTTATAGAGTAAGACATGAACCTTAATGAATCAGTATTAAATAGCAAATCTACTTCAATTTCAAATGAATCGAAGAAAAAGCTTAATCTTATTGATCCAGTATCAATTGTTAAGGGAATTGGAGAAGAATCAGTTAAACTTCTTGAAAAGCTATCTATCTATACTGTCTGGGATTTAATAACCTATTTTCCAAAAAGATTTTTTGACTTTAAGATAAATAATAAGGTTATTGATGATTCAGATCAAAATCAATTATTATTGTTAAAGGTAGTAAATAAAGAATATAAAGGCAGAAATGGAAGTATTTTAACTATTTTTTGTCAGGATTTTGAAAATAACTTTATCGAGCTTCTCTGCTTTAATAGAAATTTTTATGAACAATATGCCATTCCTGGCTCTAATATTTATGCTTTCGGAAAATTTAAGCGAAAGATGTATAGCTCTCATTTTATTTCATCTTCATTTAAAATAATCTCCCCAAAATTGGCGGATGAATTTGATTTTTTCCCAAACTATAGATTGACAAAAGGATTATCTACTTTTATTCTTGCTAGGTTTATTAAATCTGCACTTTTTCAATATAAAGAAATATTACATGAAATTTTGCCTGTTTCTTTAATTGAAAAATATAAATTTCCACCATTTTATGAAATAATCTATACTTTACACTTTCCAAAAGACTTAGAACTCTTTGAAAAAGCAAGAAAAATCTATGCATACTATGAATTTTTTATTTATATGGTAAAAATATCTTTATTTAAGAAAAAATATAAAGGCAAGGTAGAACCAAGAAATATTATTTCTGGCAAATTACAAAAAGAATTTATTGAAAAACTACCATTTGTCTTGACAGAAGATCAATTAAGAGCAATAGACGAATTAAATCTTGAATATAATGGTAATTACCTTATAAATACTTTAATTCACGGGGATGTTGGTTCTGGCAAGACGATTGTCTCTTTCTCATTTTTATTGAACTATATAGAAGCAGGCTACCAAGCTGCTTTTATGGCACCAACTGAAATATTGGCTAAGCAGCATTATAATAACTTTCTTGCACTATGTCCGCAAATAAAATCATCCTTTTTATCATCCTCCCTTAGAAAATCTGAAAAAGAGAAAATATATAGAGAACTCGAATCTGGTAAAATTAATGTGCTATTTGGAACTCATTCTATTATTACAGATAATGTAAATTTTAAAAATCTTAAAGTAGCTATTATTGATGAACAGCAACAATTTGGAGTGAATCAGAGGATAAAGCTTAGACAAAAAGGAAAAGATGTGGATCTTCTAGTTCTTTCTGCGACTCCTATACCAAGAACTGTATATCTTACCTTATACGGAGATTTAAACATAATAACAATCAAACATTTACCTAAAAATAGAAAACAGGTTAAAACATACTTTTTATATGAAAATGAATCGAATCGTCTAGTAGAATTAATAGAAAAAGAGTTGTCTATCGGTAATACTGGTTTTTTTGTTTACCCAGTGATAGAAGAAGATAATGAATTAGAACTAAAATCTGCTAAAGAAATGTTCGAAAAGATAAAAAAGTTATTTAATAAATACAAAGTTGAATTGATCCATGGTCAAATGAAAGATGATCAAATAGATGAAATTATGAATGATTTTAAGGAAAAAAAGTTCCAAATACTTGTTTCAACTACAATAATAGCAGTAGGTATAGATATACCACATTCAACTTTTATAGTTATAGAAGAAGCCCAAAGATTTGGTTTATCTACCTTGCATCAGTTAAGAGGTAGAGTAGGGAGGAATGATAAACCTTCTATATGTGTTTTGACATGTCCTAAAAGTATATCTGATATTGCAAGACAAAGGGTTTCCAAATTATGCGAAACAACCGATGGCTTTGAAATAGCAGAGTTCGACTTAAAATTAAGGGGACCTGGAGAAGTCTTTGGGACTAAGCAATCTGGAGAAATAAATTTTAAGTTAGCAGATTTTGTAAAGGATCATAATCTTTTTAAGTATGCTTTAGAAGATGCAAAACAGATTATTGAAAAGGATCCTTTTTTACAACAGGAGGAAAGCTTTAACTTAAAAAACTATTTAAGAGAAATTGAAAATGTAACTGATATTTTTTTGCTTTCTGGTTAAATTTGATTTTTTTATTTTATATTTTATTATCAAAATAAGGATGTTGGAGTATATTATGAACAAAAAAATTCTTTTAATATTTATAGTACTTTTCTTAATTATTTTGTTATCTGCAGGAGGTTGTAAAACCACAGAATCTACCACACAGCAGCAACAAACAACAGATCAACAGCAGCAAACAACTGAAGAAACCACTCAACAGCAAACTACTGAAGAAAACAAAACACAAACAGAAGAAACCCAAACTCAAACCATTCCTACTTTTGATGAAGAAGAAGCATCTAAGTTGATGGATCAGACTAAACTTGAAATTGCCAAAGCACAACAAATGGGTGCTGAAGAATATTCATCCGAACTATTTAGGCAAGCCATGGAGCTTTTTGCACAGGCCGAAGAAGTTTATAATCAAAAACAAGATTTTGAAACATATAAACAGCTTATTGAAAAAGCAAGAGCTACTGCGCAGCTTGCATATACAGAAGCAGCACAAAAGAAATATAAGGAAAGTAAAGATCAACTTTTAAAATTAAAACAAGAAACGGCAAATTTATCTTCTCAGCAATACTATATAGATGACTTTTCTAATGCGGAAATTTTATATCAACAAGCCGAAGAACTATTTGCTAAACAAGATTATGTCGCGGCATTAAATAAACTTGAAGAAGCAAAAAAGATATACAAAAAAATCAATGATGATTATTCTCTTGATAAAAATTATGTTTATTCAGAATTTCCAAAGATTTTAAGCCTTCAAAAAGAACTGATAGATAAAAAAATAACAACAATATATTCTGAAGATTATGAAAAGTTCCAAGAATTTTTTGCCCAATTAAAAAGCAAAATTGATCAACAGGATTTTAAAGCAGCGAAAGAACTTTTACAGATGTCATATATTTTTGGTAGAAATCTGATAGAACGCTATAATCAAGCTGTACAGATTATTAATCAAACTGAAGCTAGTAGATATCTATTTCAAGCAAAACAGGCTTATGACATAGCTAAAGAAAAAGAAAAAACATTTAATGAAGATCAACTTAAACTCTTATTAGAAATGGAGTCTCTTATAAATAAGGCTGAAGATGCTCTGAAAAATCAAATCTTTTCTGATACCATGAATTTCTCCAAAGAAGCGATGAAGATTTATTTGAAGATAATGTATAATGAATCAAATAAAGTCAAAACTTATACCGTAAGACTCATACCAGAAAGAAGAGATTGTTTATGGAGAATAGCTGGTTATACATTCATTTATAATAATCCATTTTTATGGCCATTGATATGGATTGCTAACCTAGATACCATAACAAATCCAGATCTTATTTTCCCAGGACAGGTTTTAATTATTCCTCCTTTACCACAATAATAAAAAACAAAATATATTTTAAATTTACAGTAAGGGGGGGAAGATGGAGAAAAAAAATATTTATGTTGAGGATTTATTTCCCTCAGATAATCTTGATTATATAGAAACTAGATTTAATGATTTAAGAATAAGATTAGTATGTAACGATTGCGGATATAAATTCTTTTCAAAAAGAAACTATTCTTTTGTAGACAATTTAGAAGGTTATGATGAACTTATTGATGGCGTAAGATGTCCAAATTGTGGATCTAAAGATGTTGAAGAGATTTAATCTTTGCCTAAAAGTTCATTATAACTAGGAAGATTATGCGAGTTACCTTATTTATTTCTTTAAGATACCTCTCTGGAAAAAAGGAAAATGGTATTTTTTCTTTCTTCTCGATAATGTCAATTATTGGTATAATCTTAGGAGTAGCAGCTTTAATATCTGTTATTTCTGTGATGAATGGATTTCAAGAAAACATTAAAGAAAAAACTATCTCATTACAATCTTTTCATTTGATAATCCATTCTTTTGATCCTCAAGGTTTTTATTATGATGAATTTGTTAAAAACTTAATAGATATAAAGCATATTGAAGGAATATATCCTTTTATAGAAACTGCCGTGCTATTTTCTATAGACGGATATACAAATGGTACCTTGCTAAGAGGTTATGATAAAAGCTTTTTTTCTTCAAAAACTTTTAAATCAAATTCAATATTGGTAAATGGTTCTTTTGAAGAATTGGATTCTAATGGATTTTTAGCTGTCGGCGATCAATTTGCTTTCTTATATGGTACTAGAATAAATAGTAAAATAATCCTTACGGTATTTACTGACTCAATATTTCAACCAAAGATCAAATTATTTACGGTAAAAGCGAATTATAAGACTGGATACTATCCTATCGATTCATCGGTACTATTTACTACAATAGAAAATGCTCAGCAACTTTTATCTATGAATGGAAAATGCACATCCATAGGTATTATGGTTGATAATTTGAAAAATGTTGAAAAAGTTAAAAAAGAGGTTATCAATAAGATCCCATTTGGCAAAGTATATGTAAACACATGGTTTGAAGAGAATAGAAATACATATTCGGCTCTTCAGAATGAAAAAACTTTGATGTTTTTTATTGTTTTTATGATAATCATTGTATCTTCTTTTTATATAATCTCCTCTCAGGTCATGACTGTTATAAACAAGCAAAAAGAGATAGGAATACTAAAAGCTATTGGTTTTACTCCAAATGATATAAATAACATATTTCTACTAAATGGTATAATCATAGGTCTATTAGGAGTTTTATTAGGCACATCACTTGGTTTTATTATTTCTATGAATCTCGATTCTATATTTCAAATAATCGAAAATTTTGTAAATGGATTTATTTCAATTGTTTTTTACTTCATAAACATATTTGATAGATCCATTGTACAACCAAGATTTCAAATATTTTCAAGAGATGTTTATTACTTTGATAAAGTTCCAGTAAGTATTAGATTACATGAGGTTATTTTAATTAATCTTGCAACATTTATCCTTGTTTTTTTATCTTCGTTAATACCTGCTAGAAAAGCAGCAGTAGTCAAACCCAAAGAGGTTATTCATAATGAGTGAAGTATTGAAAATTGAAAATTTAACCAAACATTACATAAATAATCAGGAAGAGATAGAAGTACTAAATAACATTAATTTAAGTGTATATGAATCCGAAACTATCTCCATCCAAGGGATATCTGGAGTCGGTAAGACTACACTATTAAACTTAATAGGTGGTTTTGATTCTCCGACTGATGGTAAAATCTACATAGACAATGAAGATATAACAGTAATGAATGAAACCGAACTTGCACATCTTAGAAATAGAAAAATAGGGTATATTTTTCAGTCCTTTTATCTATTAGAAGAATTAAATATTCTTGAAAATATAATATTGCCTGCTTTGAAACTTGGAACTTCCAAAACTGAAGCAATCGAAAGAGGATATCAAATCTCTAAATTTATTGGCATAGAAAAAAGATTAAAACATTATCCCTCAGAAATTTCTGGTGGAGAAAAACAACGAGCCGCTATAGCTAGAGCAATTATTAATAATCCTAAAATTATATGTGCTGATGAACCTACTGGAAATTTAGATTCGAAGCATAAAGGTATAATTTCAGATTTACTTTTTTCCATTGTAGAAAATAATAAGCAAACTTTAATTTTAGTAACACATGAAGAAGACCTTGCAAAGAAATGTAAAGCAAGATATTTAATAGAAAACTGCTCTTTAATTAAGAACTAAATTTGATTTTTATCTTTTTTTAATTATATTTATATTGATGTTACATTTATTTTAACCTAATAAAATATAATTGTAGGAATATATGGTTAGAGAAATAGAAGGATATTCAGAAGAATTGAAGAAACTGATTGAAGAAATCGCAAAAAATATAGCGATTGAAATGAAATCTTCTTCGATTCAACCAGGTCATTTGCTTCTTGGTATGATCAGAGAGAAACTTGGATTGTCTTATTTTATAATTTCTTATATAGTTAAAGATAATATTTATTCGTTAGAGCAAGAAATAACCGATCAACTATATAAAAACTCAAATTCTAATCTATCTATTTTTCCATCTGTTGATTTTTCAAATATTACAAAGACATATCTGCAATATGCAAAGCAGATAATGGCTCAATTAAATGATAGTATTTTAAGGGTAGATCACCTGCTTTTAGCTATAGTAATGCATCTTCATACTACAGATCCATCGTTAGACAGAGTTTTACAATCTTACAATTTAACATTTCAAAATATAATGAAGCTAATAGAAATATTTGGTGATAATCCTCTATTAAAAATAAGGGTAAAACCAAAATCAACATTTCCCACACCAGTTGCAGATAAATTTTGTAAAGATTTTACCGAACTTGCATGGAAAGGCGAACTGGATCCTATTATAGGAAGAGAAAAAGAAATTTATCGATTAATGCAAGTTTTAATGAGAAAAATGAAGAATAATCCAGTATTGATAGGTTATCCAGGAGTTGGCAAGACGGCTATTGTCGAAGGTTTCGCCCAGTATATTGTATCTTCTCAAGTTCCAGAAAAATTAAAAAATAAAAGAATTATTAAAATGGATATGGGCTTTAT